>Ga0209396_1000213_pt1 | contig 74902 bp, 52 predicted proteins | sample GOMGulsemesocosm_6_FD_184638 | JGI IMG/M metagenome (GOLD analysis project Ga0209396, IMG submission 184638) | Methane-oxidizing microbial communities from mesocosms in the Gulf of Mexico - GOM8C Gulf of Mexico (SPAdes) (version 2) | ecosystem: Environmental > Aquatic > Marine > Cold seeps... | reverse complement strand
TCTTTGTTAAGCGCCCTCCTCTTCACTTGAATAACAATGATAAATTGTTGGTTTGGGGGGCTAAATATCCAGAGCTTACCGATTGTCTGCGCGTAGAAGATGGGTTTATTCGTTCTAATGGTTTAGGTGCTAATTTGTGTCGCCCTTCGTCGCTGTCTATTGACCAAACAGGCATCTATTTTGACAGTCGCTCACCTTGTGATTTAGAAGTCATGTTAAACAACGCTACCTTGACAGAAAGTAACATAAGCAGAGCTGAGTTATTAATTCAACTACTTCGTCAGACTGGCGTGAGTAAATACAATGTTGGGCAAGCGGCTAATTTTGAACTATTGGTAGCAAACAAAAAAATAATTTTAGTGGTTGGTCAAGTTGATGGAGATGCCTCAATCATTACAGGCAGCCCGTATATTAAGAGTAATGAGGCACTTATAAAGGCTGTGCGTGAGGCTAACCCACAGGCCTATATTATTTATAAACCTCATCCGGATGTGGTGTCTGGAAATCGTAACGGTATTGTTTCAAAGGAATGTTTTGACTCTTGTGTTGATAGGATAGTTACCGATTTACCCTTGACCAGTTTGTACTCAAAAATAGACGAACTTCATACGATGACGTCTTTGAGCGGCTTTGAGGCATTAGTGCATAATGTAAAAGTACACACCTGGGGGCAACCTTTTTATGCTGGCTGGGGTTTAACAACAGATCGTTATCCATCAGCAAGAAGGGAAACTCAACGGACGTTACCAGCACTTGTTTACATCGCATTAATTGAGTATCCGCTTTATATCGACTGGGATACTGGTTTATGGATAAGTCCGGAATTATTAATCTCAAAAATAGCCAATGTAAAAAATGATGGTCTTAAAAAACAATCCTTTTTTTCTCGGAATATTTTGAAATTGAAATACTTTTTTGAGATGTTTCGTTAACCCTTTTGGTTTTGAGGCTCTATTTAAAATATTACATGCCTATTTAGCCTTTATCACGCTGTCTTCTTTATGAGATTGTTCATGAGCTATATACCCAAGTTACCTCAATATGCATGCTTCAGCTGGAATTAAAAGCGCCTTTAGACAATGCATTGATTGAAGTGAATGGTTGTTCCATTGTCGAAATCAATAACGATGTGTAAAGCGTTTTAAACCAGCCCTGCGGGGACGTCTGAGCAAATCAAGTTCATCGTTGTGTAGTTCATTAAGGGAACAACCATTAATAAAATACACGCCTTGAACATGAATCGCTCAGGCGTCCTGAAACGAGCATATTGAAGTGACTTGGGTATATACATAGGTATGAAGTATTATTAATATTTATGTACTTTAGAGCTAAAACTGCCTAAAGTTATGAATACCCTATTAAATTCTCGGTTCACTTATCAAAATGAAAGCGCATCTTTTTGGGTTAACATCATCTATACCATCTTGGGTAAAACAAGGCCTATTACTCTGTTTGTTTTTCGTTAACATACTATTGGCTACATCAGTCTCAGCTCAACAAATTGAAAACAAAACGATTAAACCTGAGTTAATGGTTAAGGAAATTAACCGAACAGGTAAACTAAATTTTAAGAGAACGTTAAACTTGTCTTTTAAAAGTAGTGGCTACCTTGAAAAAATGAATGTTGATGAAGGTGAAAGCTTCGTTAAGGGCCAATTGCTAGCTCAACTTGATAATGAAGAATTAACCGCTGAAAAAAATGCTACTTATGCGCGTTTATTACAAGCAAAACGTGAAGTTAGGCGTATCAAGACTCTGCTCAGTAAAAACTTAAGCTCACAACAAGCTCTTGATGATGCTAGTACCTTGGTTGAAACAACGCGTGCTAGTCATAACATTGCACAATACAATCTTGTCAAATCACAATTGTTTGCCCCTTATGATGGTGTTGTACTAACACGTTTCACCGAGTTAGGAGAATTACAAAGCCCTAATCAAGTTGCTTTGAAAATAGCGGCTATCGACAACAACTTGGTGGTTAGTGTTGCTTTAACTGCGACAGAAGTAAACTTGGTTAAACCCCTGCAAAAGGTTGATATTAATTTAGCTACCTTTGGGCTTGTTCATGGTTCTGTGAGTAAAGTTCCTGCGATAGCTGACCAACAAAGTCACTTATTTACCATTGAAATATTATTAGATGATTTAAGAGCGAATCAAGTGGTGGTAGGGCAGTTAGCGCACGTGTTGATTGATGGTATTACAAAGACTATTGTTTATCAATTACCCCTTGAGGCACTTAACAGCGTCGATAACCAAGGACGTGCCTTAATTATGGTATTAGATGCAGACTCAACAGAGGCTGAAAGTTATCACCAACAAGCCTTCTCTATTAAGAAATTATCAAATGAATATATCTATTTATCAGCTCAGCCAAGCTCTCTGCCCTTAACTATTGTCACAAGAGGTTGGCAACATCTTGTTTTAGAAACGAAGAAATTAGATGAATATCAGTAAAGGGATATAGCCGATGAAACTCCCTAGATTAGCTATAGATAATGCTCAATTTACTTTAACTATTTTTTTATTGTTGATTTTGATTGGCGTAGTTTCTTATTTAAATATGCCTCGATCAGAGGATCCTCAATTTGATTTACCTGTCACCTTAATTGAGGTGGTTTACCCTGGTGCTTCACCCAGTGACATTGAAACCCTAGTGGTTGATCCGCTTGAAAAAGAAATTGCTGATATCGAAAATATTAAAAAAATTGAAGCAAAAATCCAAAATGGCGCAGTAAGAATTACCATCGATTTTCTGTATGGCACAGATGCGGAAGCTGCGTTTAATAAGGTAAAGCAGGCGGTATCAACTGTAAGACCTAGTTTGCCAGCCGGTGTTGCCCAGTTATTGGTCTTAAAAGCGACACCGAGCAGTGTTGCTATTATGCAATTAGCTTTATTGTCTGAGCCAACAGATTATAAAACTATGGAGTTATATGCCAAGTTACTAGAGAAACGGCTTGAAACGATATCCAGTGTACGCAAAGCAAGTATATGGGGATATCCAAGACAAATAGTGGCGATAGATATTAATTTATCTCTATTAAAGCATTATGGCCTTTCACTCACCGAGATAACTCAAGTGCTTCAAGGGCGTGCATTAAATATCACCCCAGGTTTTGTTGATGCCAGCACGCGTCGATTTAATGTTAAGGCAAGTGGGAACTTCACCCAATTACTTGATATAGAAAATACCATCATTAGTAATAATCGTACAACCAACACTAATAGAGTTTTAAAAGTTAAAGATATCGCAGAGGTTAGTTTTTCTGATGCAGAACCAAGTTACTTAGCCTATTTTGATGATATTCCCGCTATATTTATTACGGTAGAACAGCGTGAGAAAACTAATATATTTGTCCTAACTGAGCAAATAAATCAAGAAATCATGAAGTTTAAGCAAACCTTACCAAACGGCCTTAAATTGGCTAAATTATTTCAACAAGCAGATAGCGTTAATGTTCGCGTAAATGGATTTTTTGATAATTTAACCCAAGGTTTAGTCATTGTTGGTTTGATGGCATTACTCTTTTTGGGTATTAGAGAGGCCTTAGTGGTGATTATTGCTATCCCAATTTCATTTTTGATGGCTATTGGTTGGCTTGATTTTAGTGGTTATGGTTTACAGCAAATGTCGATCGTTGGTTTAATTATCGCATTAGGTCTGTTAGTTGATAATGCCATTGTGGTAACTGAGAGTATTCATAGAGAAAAGAAGCTTGGTAAAGATATCAATCAAGCGGCAGCAAGTGGTACTAGTAAAGTCGCTTGGGCTATCGCCAGTGGTACTATTACTACTATGTTAGCCTTTTTGCCTATGTTGATGATTCAAAGTAATACCGGTGACTTTATTCGTTCAATGCCAGTAACTGTGGTTTTAGTCTTATTTGCTTCGTTATTGGTAGCACTAACATTGACGCCACTTTTAGCCAGTAAGTTGCTCCTTGTTATTAAAAAAGACACTAAAACTAAAGCTATAAAAATTAATACCTTGCAGCATTACGCTAATAAATTTTCTGAAAGAGGTTATACCAATGCTCTGAAGATATTAATGCGCAATAAAGTAGCTGTTATTATTGTTAGTTTACTGATGTTAATTGCCATGTTTTCTTTGTTTGGACAGGTTGGGGTGAGTTTATTCCCCAAAGCAGAAAAACCAATGTTATTAATTAATGTTACAACCCCTGCTAATTCATCCCTCGCATATACAGATAAAGTGCTTCAGCAAGTACGCCAACATGTTAAAAAATATAACTTAGTTGATAAAGTGGCGCTGAATATTGGTAATTCAAATCCACGTATTTATTATAATGAAATACCTAAGCGGGGTCTGATTCGTTTTGGTCAAGCATTATTGGTATTAAAAGCTTATCAAGGTGATGAAGTTACGGCTTTAGTTAAAAGTTTACGTGATGATTTTAATCTCTGGCAACAGGCAGAAGTCACAGTTAAAGAGTTTACTCAGGGACCGGTGACCGATCAGGTTATTGCTATTCGATTGATAAGTGAATCCCTAAGTGATTTAGAGCAGGTTGCTAATGATCTTGCTACTAAAATGCGACAGTTATCAGGTATTGTAAATATTGATAACCCTATCGGTATGGCAAATACAGAATTGGCGTTAACTATTAATTACCAACAAGCAGCCTTAAGTGGGGTGAGTGTTGAACGATTGGATAAAACCATTAATACAATTTTATCTGGCTATACGGTTGGTCAATTTAATGATAAAAATGGCGAAGATTATCCAATTATGGTTCGCCAAAAGATACCTAATATAAATAGTTTATCGGCTGTTGAGATAAGTAATACTCAAGGTGTTTTTATTCCCCTTGAGCAGCTCGCTACAATGGAATTAAAGAAAGGAGGGACAGACTTTTCTCATTACCAAAAATTGCGCATGGCTAAAGTATCTGCGGATGTTGAAACGGGGTATTCAGTAGGTGAAATCACTAAAAAATTGGTGAGTTATCTTGAACAATATGACCTACCGGTAGGAATGCACTTTACCTTAGGTGGAGAAGAGGAGTCTCGACAAAAAACCTTTGCTGGTTTAACACAGGTTATGCTGATTACCGCGATGGGAATTTTTGCAGTATTAGTGCTGCAATTTAAGTCTATTTTACAACCACTTATTATTTTTAGCTCTATTCCTTTTGCTATGGCTGGTTCTATCATAGGGCTATATTTAACTGGCTTATCCTTTTCTATGATGGCTTTTGTTGGCCTGATCAGCTTATTTGGTATTGTTGTTAACAATGCCATTATTTTGATAGATAGTACTAATGTTAATTTGCGCTTAGGCTTAGACAAACACACGGCAATATTAAATGCGAGTGCGGTGCGTTTTACGCCTATTCTCTTAACTACACTCACAACGATAGGTGGACTGATCCCATTAACCTTATATGGTGGAAGTTTATGGCAACCACTGGGTGTGGTGCTTATTTCTGGTTTATGTGTCTCAGCACTTTCCAGTTTCCTGCTAGTACCTATTTTAACTGAGCTATTCACTCCCTCAAAAACCTGAAAAAACAAGTTAAACCGTTATATTATTAGCTAATTAGCTAATTAGCTAATTAGCTAATAATGCGAAGACAAAATATTGAATTAATATATAATGGCTCAATTGTTATCAATATGTAACGAGGCTTGGTTGAATGTTTACTAGGCAATGAATGACACCGCTAATAAACATAATTACCAGGACGAATATCAATGGAAATAATTGGCACATCAGGTTATTTTTTAGCAGCTTGTGCTTATGCCGTTTTTATTTTATTACTTTTAGCTGCACGTAATAAAACTCTCGCAGGACGTTTAGTACTGCTCGCATCATTATTAGTTTTTTCTTCCTCTCTTAGTGCCGCATTACAACCTGCACAAGGGTTCTCATTGCTTATCGTTATGGCAATAGAAACCGCTAAGCTAGCTGTTTGGTCGTTACTCATTATTTGTACACAAGCCAATATTACCTCGCTTAAAGGTCTCATTACTCACCCAAAAGTTAAGCAATATCTGCAAGTTTGGGGTGGTCTATCAGCTATTTGTTGGGGGGCTGCGCTATTTGTGCCTGATAGCGTAAAACTTCTATTTTCATTATTCTTATTACTCAATTTGTGGTTATTGGTATTACTTGAACAGTTATATCGAAATGCCGATGTTAAAGTGAAATGGGCTATTTGGTCATTAATCATCGCGTTAGGTATGATTAGCGTTTTTGATTTTGTGCTTTTTGCTCAGGCGGCTATGGTTAATCAATTAGACTTTTCTTACTGGTATGCTCGGGGGTTTATTGCCGCGATAGGTATGCCCTTAATATTAATTAGTACTCGCCGTATTAAAGACTGGTCGGTAGACGTTTTTGTTTCCCGTGAAGTCGTTTTTTATAGTTCAATGTTACTTATTTCTGGCTTGTATTTGCTCTTATTGGCGATAGCTGGTTATGTAATTAATTACTTTGGTGGCGCTTGGGGCGATATTATAAGTATCGCTTTTGTTATTTTAGGTGGTAGTGTTTTAGCAGCCTTATTAATAACTGAGAGACTACGTAGAGAGGTTAAGGTCTTTATCACTAAACATTTTTTCGCTAATAAATATGATTACCGAATTGAATGGCTTAAATCCATAGAGCAGTTGGAAATTGGTGAAAGTAATGATTATTATCATACTGCTATTCGTATCATTTGTTCTTCTTTAGACATCAAGCAGGGCGCACTGGTTAAAAAAATTGTAACGGGTAAGTATCAGTGCCTTTACCAAGAAAATTATGAGCTTAATGAAAGTGATTTAGGTTTATTGGTACCTATTGATAGATTTTGCCAAAAACATGGTTGGATTATAGATGTCAGAGAATTTGTTTATGTAGAAGATAGTTACCCAGACCTTTTATTTGATGCCGATACATGTAGTCAAAAACATATAGATATTATTATCCCTATCTTTATGAATAAATCTGTTTATGGTTTTTTCTTATTGGCTATGCCGAAAGAACAAGAGGTTTTAAATTGGGAAGATAGAGACTTACTCTTTTCTATCTCTAAGCAACTTAGTAATTACTTATCGTTGAATGAAGCCAATGAGAGTTTAGCTGAATCAAAACAGTTTGACGCGTTCAATCGAATGTCTGCCTTTTTGGTTCATGACCTAAAAAATGTACAAGCACAGCTGGCGTTAATAAATAGCAATGCTAAGCGGCATAGAGATAACCCCGATTTTATTGATGATGTTTTTGAAACGGTAGAGTCGGCAACCGGTCGATTAGATAAGGTGCTGACTCAGTTACGTAATAAACAAGTTGCAGAGTCGAGTAAAAAAAGCACGGATGTGCATGCGTTAATTAAGGGCGTTGTTAAACAGCGCAATGTACAATTACCGAAAGTTAGTGCTCAGTTATCACTTGATCGTAATATAGTTATTGATGAAGAAACATTCTTTTCAGTGTTAAATCATTTATTACAAAATGCACAAGAAGCGACAAGTGATAGTGGCTGGATTAAAATAATTGCTGAAATGATAGCAGGCAACTTGCACGTTAAAATAAGTGATAGCGGCTGTGGTATGTCTGCAGAGTTCATCGCAAATCGCTTGTTTAAGCCCTTTGATACCACTAAAGGTAATGCGGGTATGGGAATTGGGGTTTATGAAGCTAAACAGTTCATTGAAGGTTTAGGTGGCACTATGAAGGTAACTAGCCGTGAAAATGAAGGCAGCCACTTTGAAATAATCTTGCCGTGTAAATACAGCTAAAAATAAAATAAAGGATATAGCATAGCTATGGAAAAGTTGTTGATAGTTGATGATGATATTGGTGTACAAAAGCAATTGAAATGGAGCTTGGCTGACTACAATGTTGTACTAGCGGATACTCGTGAGAGTGCTATTGCTGCAGTAAGGCGTCATGAACCTAAAGTAGTTACCCTTGATTTGGGCTTACCACCAGATACTGCTAATGCCAGTGAAGGTTTAGCGGCATTAAAACAAATATTAGAGATTGCTCCTCATACTAAAGTCATTGTTATAACAGGCAATGATGATCGAGCTAATGCGTTAAAAGCCATTGAAATGGGCGCTTATGATTTTTACCAAAAGCCGGTTGATGCTGATGTGATTAACATCATTGTCTCTCGTGCCTTTAGCTTAGCAACGATAGAAACCGATAATCGCAGTATGAAGTCTGTTGTAGACTGTGATACAGGTATTATTGGTAGCAGTGAAAGTATTGATAGACTACGTTTGATGGTAAAGCGTATTGCGCCAACAGAAATAACAGCGTTATTGCTGGGTGAAAGTGGTACTGGTAAAGAAGTTACAGCGAAAGCCATTCATAAAGTTAGTGATCGTAGTGATAAACCTTTTGTCGCCATTAACTGTGCATCTATTCCTGAGAACTTGTTAGAGAGTGAGTTATTTGGCTTTGAAAAGGGCGCTTTTACCGGAGCCCATAAAACAACGTTAGGCAAAATAGAGTGCGCTCAAGGCGGGACACTATTTCTAGATGAAATAGGTGATATGCCTTATCATTTACAAGCAAAATTATTACGTTTTTTACAGGAAAAAATAATAGAGCGTTTAGGTGGGCGAAAAGAGATTCCTGTTGATGTTCGTGTTATATGCGCAACTAACCAAAACCTTGAAGTTATGGTGGCGGAAAAATCTTTTAGAGAAGATCTTTTTTATCGTATTACTGAGATCACTTTAAACATACCACCATTACGTGATCGTGATGAAGATGTACTTATTTTAGCTAATTTCTTTTTACAGCAATATGCCGTTGAATATAAGCGTAATGCTAAGTCATTTGCCGATGATGCTTTATATGGCCTAAGACATCACAAGTGGCCTGGAAACATTCGTGAATTGCAGAATAAAGTTAAATCATCAGTTATCATGAGTACTAGTAATCAAGTAACCGCTTTTGATTTAGGTTTTTTTGATAAAGAAAATGCAGAGTATGAATTGTCGTTAAACTTACGGGCTGTGCGTGAGCAAGCCGAAACTATTGCCATTCAAAAAGCTTATGCATTAACTGAAGGTAATATGTCGAAGACGTCGGAGTTATTGGGTATTACTAGACCAACGCTTTACTCTTTGATTGAAAAATATAAAATCGCGATTAACGTTTAGAGCTAAATATTAATTGTTATACGAACTCAATGAAAAAGACTTGAAAGTGGCAGCTTTCAAGTCTTTTTGCATTATGTACTCTCAGTGTCTTTACTTTGTAATTCAGCAAATTCACGGTTTTTTTGTTTTAAAAGCTTATCTATATAGCGAGTCATCTTAACTTTTTGCTGTATAGAACCTTCTAATATTTCTTCTACTTCGCGTAAAACATTTTTTATATTCTCAACCTTTTCAGTCGAATTAACGACAGAAGCTTGAATAGGCTTGTCGTGACCAATAGATTGTCCACCCAATGAACCTGTGAGCTCTACAGACATCTCTTCGGCGACTTCATTGATATCATTGCAATCAATGGTACTTAACTCTTCTAGAAAGCCAAACAAAAGTAAACGGTCGACAAAAATATTTATTTTTCTTGGTACGCCTAAGGTCTTCTCAAAAATCAGTTGAAATGCTTCATCAGAAAACAAACTCTCTTTATTGCAATTAGCTTGCGCTAATCTATGGTTTATGTAGTTTTTTACTTCTTCTGAATCAAGAGGTTTTAGGTGGGCAGAAGCGATAACACGTTGTCTAAATTGTTCCATATCGGGCGCAGATATTATTGCTTTTAACTCTTCTTGCCCTAATAAAAAGCTTTGAATAAGTGGTTTGTTATCTAGCTGAAAGTTAGAAAGCATGCGTAACTCTTCCACTGTTTCAGGTGGCAGGTTTTGCGCCTCATCGACTAATAATAACGCACGCTTACCTTGCTTATTCAAGCTGATCAAAAATCGCTCTATACTTTGTAATAGATCAGCCTTGCTGTTACCGGTTACTGTGATTTTAAATTCCGAAGCAACGAGTTCAAGCAACTCATCAGGTGTTAATTTAGTGGTAACAAGCTGTGCTGCAACAATATTTTCATCTGCAATATTGGCTAATAAATTACGAGCAATGGTTGTTTTACCTGTACCAATAGGACCGGTAATTACGATGAAACCTTCACCTTGATCTAATCCATACTGTAAGTAAGATAAAGCACGTTGATGATGGCTGGTTGCAAAGAAAAATCGAGGATCTGGGCTTAACTGAAAAGGTCGTTCACTAAAACCATAGTAACTTTCATACATGTTAAAAATCTTTCGTTAAATTAAGTGAAGCACGAGCTTCATTATAAGTGTATCGATCAAAGTTTGACTGTCTATCAATATATTGCAGCGTGAAAAAACCTTTAAGCGAAGAAGCTAAGCTTTTATTGTAAGTAGCTGATAACGTCTTGTAAATATCTTCTTGCCTAGGTCCTTCAGGCCGATCTTTATCAAAAACATTTTTATTGTAACTAATATAGACTGTAACATCACTTCGGCTACTCATGCGGCGGGTAATACTAAAACGAGCATCAAGATAATCGTCGATAATACCAGTACTTAAGCTTTCTCGTTCTCGGTTAGCAAGATCCAAAGTGAACGTGGTACGGGCAAGTGCTAATTCAGACTGCCATGATAAGCGTTTATTCAATGAAAACTCATTATCCTCAACCAATTCAAGTGAGCTGACAGGTACATTGGTATAATCAGTAGTATCGCTGGGAGTTTCACCTAAAGGTAAACAATCATTAGCATCGGTAGCGTCATTAGGACACCAAACTTCACTATCTATTTGCTGATAATTATTACGATCAAAAACCTCAATGCTTTCATGGTATGAAAGTGTGTTAGTAAGGCGTCTGCTTTGGTGGGTAAAATCTACATTATAAGAGTCACCAAAAAAACGTTTTGAATAGCCGGCTTTTAATGATGTCCGTGCAGACAGTTGCCAGTCAATATCTGCAGCAACGTAGTCATCACTCGCCTCTGTATTATCACGGACATAGTTATACGATAAATCGATAATAAAATGTTTCGCTGCTTGATAGCGTAAACCAGGTCCCCAAGAAGGAATGGCATCAGCGTTGCTTCCTGCGGCAGTACCGGTAACTCTTTCATTGTACAAACGTACAAAAGGGTTTAGTTTGTATGGAGTAATAATACCTAATTTTGTTTCTAATCGATAATTCTCACTGGTTAAGCTCTCGGTGGTGCCGTTCAAACCACCATTTTCTCTATTGGAAAATGACCCCTCGAGATCCCAAAACACATATCGAGCTGCATTACCATTTCTACTATTGATGACGGCTGTGTAGCCATTACTTTCACCAATATCATCTTCAGTATTGGTGAGACTACCAATGAGGGATGAGAAGAGTGAGTAATCACTATTTGCTGTGTTGTATTGTAGGCCAACTGAGTGGCTTTGTTGTTGAACTGTATCAGCTGTAATTAAGTCAGCTAAACTATTGCCAGTTTCATTTTTACTGACATTAGTTATGGAAGAGTTTGTGACGAATTGAAGCTTATCTTGCCAAAGTGAGTATGATAAATTACCTAGCCAGGTTTGATAATCATCATTGAGTTCACTGTCATGACTGTAGTTAGCTAACGTTTCTGTTGCTGCAAATGTAAAATTTAACTTTTTTGAACTGAAATTAGCGTCAGCACCAATAATAAACTGACTGACTAAACTTGATTGCTTATGCAGTTGAGTTAGCTCAATATTGTTGGTGTAAGTTTCAGTCAGTCCTAAACTTGGCTGAAAGCGCCATTCTCCCGCTAAAGCGCTAGCAGATAAAAATAAGCTAGCGACTGCTAAAAAGTGTGACCTAACTTGATATTTACTGGTTTTTTCTGCCATAGCCATACCCATAATAACCATAAACATCCTTTTTAGACCTAATGGTTTTATTCATCACTAAGCCTAATGCAATATCACTATTTAATTGGCTTACTGCAGTTTTTACATCATCTGTTTTAGTTTTTGACTCTTCAACAACAACAAGAGCTTGACCAACAATATCAGACAATACCGGGGTTTCAGTCACACCAATAATAGGTGGGCAATCAAAAATAACTATTCGATCTGGGTAGCGTTCAGCTAACTCTTTCGCTAACTTTTCCATACGCTCACTGGCTAATAACTCATTGGTTAAATAGTGTGGCTTACCCGCAGGGATGAGCTTTAAGTTATCAATACTGGTGCTGTAAATTATATCGGATAGAGATGATACTTCAGCAAGTAGGTATTCCAACAGGCCCTTTTTGCTCTCAAACTCTAATTCTCTATGTAAACTAGGCCTTAATACATCAGCATCAATTAATAGTACCGTTTTATCCTGCTCAAGAGCTATGCTTAATGCCAAATTAATCGCCACATAAGTTTTACCCTCATTCGGATGAGAACTGGTTACCATAATCAAATTACTGTTGTGTAATGTTTTTGATGCTAAGCCAAAAGCATTATTGAGCAATTTCCGCTTAATATGGCGAAATTCTTCTTGAATATGATGAGCACTATCAGGGCTATAAATGAAACCTCGTTCAGTTAACCTGTCACCATTTAATATTATCTTATCTTTGTTATTGCTGATATCTGGTATTACTTGTATTGGTGTAGAGGCGCTTGCTGTTTCATTAACGGTATTATCTACTGTGACTTCAGGCTCAATAGTACTTGCTGATTTATCTTGTTGAGCTAACTTTTGCTTAGCCAAGGCTTTTTCAATGGTACTCATGGCTAAAACATCCTTTTTAATGGAGCTTGAATAAGGTCAGGAAATAAAAAATAACTTAGAAATAATACTAATAGGCAAAATAATAATGCGTTGGAGCCTATAAAAATAAAGGTCTTCTTTTGGTGCCATTTATGTAAACCTAAATTTTCATTGGCTGATATAACACCAAAAACAGGTACGCCTGTTATTTTAGATAACTGAGCCGTAGAGGTTGCTACAGGGTTTAATTGACTCATTAATAATGATAAACCAATGCCTACACCAAAACCGAAAATAGTGACTACGCCAAATAAAATAAAACGTTTTGGCCCTGAAGGTTTAGTTGCTTTACGTGGCGGATCAATCACGCGAAATTGAATTTTATCAGTCGTTTCATCAGCCTGTTGAGCTAATTGAGCTGTTTCTTTACGAGATAATAACTCTTCATATTTCTTTTTAGTTATTTCATAGCCACGATTGAGAGCTACTAGCTCAGCTTCAATTTCTGGTAGAGTATGTACTCTGTTTTCAAGCTCAATAATACGTTGGCGATAGTCATCAGCTCTGACATTCAGCGAGGCAATTAAGTTTTCTAATTGGTTAACTTGAATTTGTACACCTTGAATGACAGGGTTAGCACTTAAGCGTTGTAAACCGCCAGTATTTTCATTATTTTGTGATAAGTACTTTTCTATTTCCTCGCTCCTTAATTTATTTAAATGGGCTAGATTTCTGCTCACTTCAACAACATCAGGGTGCCTGTCGGTATAGCGAAGATTTAGGGTATCGAGTTGTACTTCTAGCTCTGTAATCCTGTCATCGTAAGTGGTTTGAATCGAACTAGCACTTTTAATTTTATTATTACCTTTGTCGTCGGCAACTATTGATTGAGACAGCTGTTTTTTAGCTGAGTCTAGACGCGTTTTATTTTCTAAAATATCTAACTCGGTAGCTTTTAGTAATTCTTTATTGGTGTTGAGTTTATTATAGTAACCACCGTATTCATTGAGTAAGATCCCGCTATATTTCTGTTTAAAACTTGTTAAACGAGCCTCTGATGCACTTAATCTATCTTCATAATCTTTAATTTGAGTCTTTAGAAATTTTTGTGCACTGTCTGAATCACTTCTCGTTTCCCCTAGAGTATTTTCAATAAAAACTGTGAGCGCAGAACGAACAATATTCTTAGCCATTTCCGGATCTCTATCTTCAATACTTAAGGTATAAATGTTTTCTCTACCGACGCCGGATATTTTTATGTTCTCCTTCAAGTCTTTAATTATTACTTCGTATTCTTCAGGATTACTAGCCTGTACATCTAAATCAGTCATACGCGATATGCGTTCTAAATTAGGACGACTTAATAATGTTTTTACCATTAAACGAATTTGCGTATTCGGATTGGTTTCTACCGTTAAACCTTTTAATAATGGGCGTAATAAAGATTGGGTATCAACATATACCCTTGCCTCTGATTTATAAATATTGGGCATAGCCGCGACGAAGTACCAGCCGATAGGGCAAATAATCCAAGTAGCTATGATAATATAACGGCGCTTTAACCAAATCCCTTTTAGATAATCAATTATCTCTTCAAAAATATCTTGCATTACTACCCTTTAACTACCTTTAAAATTGTGCGCTAAACTTATATGCCATTGTGTGATGATTAACTTTAAAACCATGCTTCTGGAATAATGATTATATCGCCGGGTAACATATCAACATTGGCACTGATTTCCCCTTCTTTAAGTAGCTGATCTATCATTACTTGATATTGTTTTTGTTTACCCGCTTCTATACGTATTAATACTGCATCATTGCCATCAGCAAACTCTGTTAAACCACCTACTTGAATCATAACATCGAGCAAGGTCATATGCTGAGTATAATTAATTGCGCGGGGTTGTGCTGCTTCACCAATAACACGGACTTGCTCACTAAAAGGGCCAACAAAATTTTCTACGGTGACAGTTACAATAGGATCTCGTAAATAGGTAGCTAATATTTCTTCAATTGAACGGGCTAATTCTGTTGGTGTTTTACCCGAGACCTTGATATCTTCTACTAAAGATGTGGTGATCATGCCATCTGGGCGTACTACAAATGAACCGGAAACTTCGGGGTTTCGCCAAACAAAAATATTTAATACATCACCTGAACCAATCAAATATTTATAAGAATTTATATCGGCTGTATTTGAAGGGTGTAATGTTGCGCTAGGCAATGTGTTGTTTGAATTACAAGCTGAAAGAAGACTTACTAACAATAGCAGTCCAACTTTGAAAGTGTTGGTAAAGAGATTATCCATAATTTACACCTTTTATATATACCCACCTTTGCTCAAAACATATACTTTAGAGTAAGTGTTGGAGGGTAACGGGTATCATAAATTTAATTAGAAATATAATGATTAAGTGTATGATATTTTGTCTTCGTTTAACAATGTAAATTAACTATTTGTAAATTAAACGTTAACTTAAGTGTGTTTTTTGTTAGAATATGTGCTGTTTTTTGTCAGAGGGTAGCGGCTATTAGTAACTATCAATTAAAGGGAATTTAGTCAGTTATGTCTAGTTCAAAATTTCGTGATTTATCAGCAGGTACTAAATCTCTTATCATTATAGAGCAATTATTCTTCGCAGGAGCATTATTGCTAGCTGTTTATTTGAACGGAATATACAAAATTGTTGACTTCCATATTGTCGATGATGGGTTTTTCTTACTTTACGCGGTTATTTTTGCACTACTTAATCAACTAAGTGCTTTAGCCTTAGGGTTATATAACTCAAAATTGAGAGAAAGTTTTAGAGGTATATTTCGCCGGATGTTGATGTGTGTCTCTGTTGCTTTTTGTGCAGTCACACTTATCAACCCTTTATATGGTCCTTACGCTTTACCGATAGAGTTAGTGGCCATAGCATCCTCTCTTAGTGTTTTTCTTGTCAGCTCTTTTCGATATTTCACTTTTAAGATAGATTTTTTTGGTTTTGGTAAACGTAATATATTGGTATTAGGCTCAGGTCAGCGAGCAGCAATTATAGAAAGGCGCATGCGACGTGATGTCGATAGACAAGACTTTACTGTACATGGTTTTATTATCATGGAAGGTGATGCTCCTGATGGCATTCAACGAGAAACACGTATCAACCTAGATGAATCAATAGTTGAGTATGCCTTAACTCATGATATTGATGAAATAGTTGTCGCTAATGACGAACGTCGGAACAACTTACCGGTAGATGAATTATTTGCTTGTAAAATCAGAGGTATAGAAATTACCGATATATTGGATTTTATTGAGCGTGAAACCGGACAAATTGCCGTTAACCTTATTTACCCAAGCTGGGTGATTTATTCTAATGGCTTCGCTTCTAATAATCATTTACGTAATACCTTGGATTGGGTTTTTAATGCGGTAATGGCATTATTTTTGTTGTTACTTACTTGGCCGATAATGCTGATCGCTATGTTGTGTATGAAACTAACAGAAGGTTTCAACGCGCCAGTTTTTTATAGGCAAGAGCGTGTTGGTTTAGATGGCGAACCATTTAATATGATTAAGTTTCGTAGTATGCGTTTAGATGCAGAAAAATACGGGGCTCAAATGGCGAGTGAGAATGACAATCGTATTACAAAAGTTGGTCAATATTTACGTAAATATCGTATTGATGAACTGCCTCAAATTTGGAATGTATTACATGGCGATATGGGCTTTGTTGGTCCAAGACCCGAACGTCCTCATTTTGTACAAGGCCTTATTAAAAACCTTCCTTATTATAATGAACGTCATAATGTTAAACCTGGTTTAACAGGTTGGGCACAATTAAAATACCCTTATGGTGCTTCTGAAGCCGATTCTTTAGAGAAGCTAAAATATGATTTGTATTATATTAAACATCGTAGTTTTCTCTTGGATTTATTAATATTAGTTCGAACGGTTGAAATCGTGTTATTTGGTAAAGGGCGCTAATTATAATGCAAGTCGTAGATAAGATAAGTCCATTTCCGGCAAAACAAGCGTTAACGGTAGATGTTGAAGATTACTTTCATGTGTCAGCTTTTGAAAAGGTGATTGATAAAGATAATTGGCAGAATCTTGAACAGAGAGTTGAAAATAATACTTATCGCTTATTGGAATTGTTTGAAAAAAAACAGGCCAAATGCACTTTTTTTACCTTAGGCTGGGTAGCTGAGCGTTGTCCCAATCTGATTAAAGCAATTGTTGAGCAAGGACATGAATTAGCAAGTCATGGTTTTTCACATCAACGTGCGACGATAATGACACCTGAGCAGTTTCGTGATGATGTCAGTAAAAGCAAGCAGGTATTAGAAGATGCTGCAGGTCAAGCTATTATTGGGTATAGAGCACCAAGCTTTTCAGTTAATGACAGCAATACTTGGATATATGAGGTGTTGGCTGAGTTAGGTTTTGAATATAGCTCAAGTACTTATCCTATTGAGCATGACTTATATGGTGTACCAAATTGGCCACGCTTTAAATATCAAAGACCTGAAGGTATTACTGAAATCCCAGTACCAACGGTGAGAAAAAATGAAAAAAATATCGGCATAGGTGGTGGCGGCTATTTCCGTCTATACCCATACTGGTTATCGAAAAGGCGCATTGATAATTATTTAAATACAGAGAAACAACCTTACAGTTTTTATTTCCACCCTTGGGAAATTGATCCAGAACAGCCTCGTGTGGCTGGAGCATCTGTTAAATCGAAGCTACGACATTACTTAAACCTATCCCGTATGGAAGGTAAGGTTGCTCGATTGTTAGAAGATTATCAGTGGGACACGATGAAAAGCGTGTATTTAGATGGAGATGTTAAATAAGCATGGTTAACTCAATCGTTAAAGCTGGGCCTATTGCTGCCATTCTTATAGCTTGGCTTTACACTTATTATCAAGGAGTAGCTACAGCGATAAATATTTGGACTATCTCAGAAATATTCAACCACTGCTTCCTCGTTATTCCTATTTCTTTTTTTCTAATTTATCAAAAACGAACTCTACTTTCCCAACAATGCTTTACTGTTAATTATTGGTTATTACTTCCCTTGGTTGGAACATTGATTTTATATACTTTTGGCTCTGTGGGTGACATTCGTTTATTTATGCATGTAGCCACCTTTGTTTCATTACCATTACTCATCTGGTTTGTTATTGGTAATAAAGCAGCTAAAATCATAGCATTTCCTTTATATTTTATGTTGTTTTCTATCCCTATTGGAGAACAGTTAATACCTTATTTACAAGAGATTACTACAGATTTAGCCGTGCCTTTATTGGAGCTTACCGGCATACCTGTTTATAGAAATGGTCTTTATTTGGATATACCAGAAGGGCGGTTTTTAGTTGCAGAAGCTTGTTCTGGCATTAGTTTTTTAATCACCTCAGTAGTTTTTGGTCATTTATACGCATATATATCATTTAGTTCGTTATCTAAAAGGCTATTATTTATTGGTATCTCCTTAATAGTCCCAATTATTGCTAATGCTCTAAGAGTGTACGGAATAGTCTTAATTGCGCACTTAACAGATATGGAGTATGCCGCAGGCGCAGATCATCTTATATATGGAGGTGTTTTTTTCGCGATAGTATTGTTCTTATTGATAATGATAGGTGAAATTTTTAGAGATAAAACTGGAATTAACGAGTCTCAACAACCTATGGGTGAAGAAAGTGTTGGCGAAAAAAGTGTCAATATAAATAACACACCTGTGATGACAACTGTTGTTCTTATTCTATTATTTGCGAGCCAAGTCTTTTGGTTGTCTACTGTAGTCAACAATCAAGTGACTTTAACTGGTGACGCTCTGACAGTGGATTTTAAGGTATTACCTTTTGAAGTTAAAGAAGAAAGGCTGATAAGTTGGAGGCCTGATTTCTCCAAGGCATCTAATATTCAACAAGGCGTCTTTAAAGGCTCTAAACCAAAAGAGAATATAGATGTTTTTATCGCCACTTACTTCGGTGGAGAGGGTGAGCTTATTTCTTCCGGTAATAGATTGTATAGCGCCGACCGTTGGACATTAATTAAAGATATAAAAATCAGTATTGATGAAGAAAGAGAAGTTCAGTTAATTAAAATTGTATCGCCATCAGGGCAGTATCGATATATTTTATATTGGTATCAGTTCTCAGGTGACGTTTTTACAAATAAGATAAAATTGAAGCTTTATCAAACTTGGATGGCAATGTTAGGTCAAACACCAAAGTCAGCTATCATCGCCTTATCAGTTGAAAGTGGCCAAGAGATGCAAGATATAATTGCTATGCTAAAAAGCAAGGTTATGATTCTACAAGATAGCATTAAGGATTAGTCACAGTGGTATCTGTTCCATTTTCACTTGTAGAGAGCCATAGTATTTCTCGAACCTCTCAACCTATAAGTATAGGGTTTCCATTTGCGGTAGGTGCTTTATTTTCTGACACTAAGCTAGCTGTTCTCTATAAAGATGGACAGCTTATTTCATGCCAAATATCTCCTTTAACCTTTTGGCATGACGGTAGTGTTAAATGGGCAATGATTGACTTTATCGTTGATATTACAAGTAATGAAACATTACTGCTTACTTTAACTGACAAGTTTCCTATTGAGGGTCGTTCGTCACAGCAAGGGAAAATTAAATTATTAGAGAATGGTAAGCAGCTTGAAGTTAATACAGGAATAAATACATTCACTATAGGAATATCTCAAGGTGAATTATTATCTATTCTTAGCTTTGAATTTAGCAAAAAAGTATGTGATGTTCAACTCACCAATTCAGAAGGTAAAAAATACAAAGCTGTTATTGATGATGTTTGCATTGATCTTGATGAAGGGGCAACTCATCGAAAAAATTTAACCATTAACGGTAGTTTCATCGATGAAAATGAAAATAAGAGTAAGCTTAAATTTGAATCAACACTTACCTTTTTTGCTAACACAAGTTACATAAAAATAGATCTTACTCTACATAACCCTGAAGCAGCAAAACACCCTGGCGGGGTGTGGGATTTAGGTGATGAGAGCTCTATTTTATTTAAGTCTCTATCTATAAATATCCCCGTTGAGAGTGACGCTAGTGTTAATATTTACGATCATATTTCTAATGAAAAAATAGCGTGTGGAAAAAGCACCTTGCTTAAGCAGTTTTCTAGTGGGGGAGTTAATTGGAATAGCCCTGTTCATAAGGGATCTGCTGGGAATATAGAGATTGAAAAAAATGGTTTTGTCATTAGCTCTGATAATGATGAACACCAAGGTATGCGAATATCACCTTCTTGTAGTGTTAAAAGTAGCCAAAATACAATCAGTGTTTATATTGAAAATTTTTGGCAGAATTTCCCAAAAGCTATATCAAAGCAAAGTGAATCGTTGAATGTTGCATTATTTCCGGAAGGACGTTTTGAATTGCAAGGCGGTGAGAAAAAATCTCATACGGTTTGGATTGATTTTAAATCCACTACTCAAAATTTTGATTGGGTTGAAAAGCCGCTAACAGTACTTATAGAGCCGCAATATATTGAAAAAACAGCTGCATTTGATTTCTTTAAATCTGCTTCTACACAGGATGAATTATTAGCAATTATTGATAAAGGGATTCATGGCACCAGCAATTTCTTTGCAAAGCGTGAAGCTGTTGATGAATATGGCTGGCGAAACTTTGGTGACCTATATGCGGATCATGAAACCGAGGGTTATAAAGGTGATGACATTTTTGTGTCTCATTACAATAACCAATATGACCCGATTTATGGCTTTATTTATCAATACTTAGCTAGTGCTAACTCAAGTTATTTTGAATTAGCAAATGACCTTAGCAAGCATGTTGTAGATATTGATATTTATCATACAGTTGATGATAAAGATGAATACAATGGTGGGCTTTTTTGGCACACGGATCACTATTTAGATGCTTCAACGTGTACACATCGAACTTTTTCAAACAATCATCAAGCGGCATATGAGGATTACAGTCCTGGTGGTGGGCCTGGTGGGCAGCATTGCTATACAACGGGCTTAAAGAGCTATTATCTATTAACGGGTAATGAAAAGGCTAAACAGGCAGTGTTACAGTTAGCTGATTGGATTACTTATTTTTATGAAGGCTCTAATAGCTTTCTGGCAAAGCTCTTTGCAATAAAGCAAAGTGGTAATCATGATCTTAAAGACCACCTTTTAGGGCAGTACCCACTGGATAGGGGCACAGGGCATTATATCATTGCCTTGTTAGATGCTTATGACCTAACTCAAAAGCCAAATTATCTAACAAGAGCATTTAAGGTAATTAGTCATACCTTCCATCCTAACGATGATATTAGTTCGCGTGATTTTGACAATATAGAAGCCACATGGTTTTACACGGTTTTCTTACAGTCAGTTGGTCGGTTTTTACTAGTAAAAGAACAATCAAATCAATTAGATAATGATTTTTATTACGCTCGTGATGCAATGCTCCATTATGTGAATTGGATGGTAAAAAATGAGTTGCCCTATTTAGATCAGAGCGATAAATTAGAGTTTCCAAATACCACATGGGCTGGACAAGATTTACGCAGAGTAGGGGTTTTTTATATGGCTAACTATTATTCACCGATTAAAAATGATTTGTTTCTTGATAAAGCCGAACTATTTCATCAACATATAGTGAAGACTCTACAAAATGATAGGAACAATGATTATACGAGAGTTTTAGTGTTACTGATGCAAAATATTGGTTTTGCAAGTTTCTTTAAATATAGCTCAAGCCAGAATGAGTTTGAAGCTGTTAGAGAATACGACAAGCCAGTTAAGATAAATAAATTGATGAATATTTGTACCTTATTATTTAAAGAATTATCAAGGTTATCCATTAAAAATGAATTGAAATGGCTAAGTTTACGCTCTGCCAAGGTTGCAAAGTTATTAGGGAATAAGAGCTAAATGAAAAAGCTTAATGTATTACAGTTTATCTGCTCAACAGGTTTTTATGGTGCAGAACGTTGGGTATTAGCGCTGGCAAAATATTTGAACCCACAAGAAGTAAATTGCCACCTTGCTGTTACGCTTGAATCAAATAATGACCTAAAGATAGTCGATGAATTTAATAAACTTGGTGGAAGTGTTTTTCAATTACCTATGAGTAATAGGTTTGATCTTAAAGTTATTGATAAATTGGTAGAGGTTATTAAAAGTAATGATATTGATATTATTCATACCCATGGATATAAGTCTGATATTTTAGGTTTGTTAGCGGCAAAGAAAGCAGGGATTAAAATTGTCATTACACCTCACGGGTTTGAGAACGGTCTTGATTATAAATTAAGATTATTTATTTGGTTAGGTTGCCAGTCCTTTAGGTTTGCAGACATTGTAGCGCCTCTTTCTAAAGCACTTTGTGATGATGTGCGTGGATTCGGAGTAAAAGAAGATCGTTTGGTATATGTACAAAACGGTGTTGATTTATCTGAAGTAGATGAACAAAAAATAAAAGAAAACTCTCTGAAATCGATAGGGGATAATAAAAGGATTGGCTTTGTCGGTCAGATGATTAGCCGTAAAAATATTAAAGATATTCTCGACATATTTGAATCATTAGCTGGTAAGTATCTTAACATTACTTTGAGCTTACTTGGGGATGGAGAATCTAGAACTGAATTAGAAGAGTATACAAAGTCATTGGCTCATAAAAATAGAATTGAGTTTTTAGGGTTTAGAGATGATCGTTTAGAATTACTACAAAGCTTTGATCTATTTGTGATGACGTCGACTTTAGAAGGAATACCTCGTTGCTTAATGGAAGCAACAGCGATGGGGATCCCTGTTGCTGCTTATAATATTGCTGGAATTGATCAGCTACTAGAGCATGAAAAAACTGGTTTGCTAGCGCCTTTTGGTGAAAAAGAGCTCCTATTAAGTTACTGGGAAGAACTTCTTTTTAATCAAGAAAAAGCAGATAAGCTATCTAATGCCGCTTGTGAGTTCGTTAATGCTAATTATTCAGGAAAAAGAATGGCGAGTGAGTATACGAATCTTTTTCAAGATTTAGTGAAAGGTTAAATTATATGGCAATGCAAAATAAACCATCTGTTTTGTTTGTATTGTCGGTAGACACGGAAGAAGAGTGGGATTGGGAAACTGAATTCCCTCAATACAATGTGCAAGTTGAAAATATTCAAGCCATAGAGGCGTTTCAACAAGAGTGCAATAGTATTGGGGTTCGCCCAACATACTTTGTTGATTACCCTGTAGTTAATAACCCTCAAAGCGTGAAAATTTTAAAGACTATTGATGAGGCTGGGCAATGTGAAATCGGTGCGCATTTACACCCTTGGTGTAACCCGCCAATGACAACCGAAAATGATGAGTTTTCTTCTCATGTTGTGAATTTACCAATTGATTTGGTTGAACAAAAATTGGTTAATTTACTTGATGAATTAAAAAGCTCATTTGAAAAGGATATTTGCTCATTTCGAACCGGCCGTTGGGGAATTAATTCTGCAGTTATGGGGCTGTTAATTAAACATGGTATTACGGTCGATTCTAGCGTTTATCCATTTTACCGTAATAAGTACTTTAATTGTGATGGGGCACCTGTAGAACCCTATTGGCCTGAACTGACCAATCCTCTTAAGGCTCAGTCATCGACTCAACAATCGTCAATATTCGAGATACCTGTTTCTGCTGGCTTTAACCATGCACAGTTTGCTTTATGTGATAAAATTCATAGATTATCTACAACTCGATTTCTATCTTTTTTACGGATACCAGGAATCATTTGGCAGTTGAAATTATTAAGGAAAATATATTTAAGTCCTGAGCTGTCATCTGCACCGGATATGAAAACATTGATTAAAGTGCTACTTAAACGAAAATCACCCGTTATTCATATGAATTTGCACAGTTCGAGTTTAATAAACTTACCTTATAGCAATCATCCTTTTACTCGAGAGCAGATACTGGAAAACATGAAAAAGACTATTAGTTATTTGCAGGAACATGCCAACGTGACCTTTTGTACTATTAGCGAAGCTAAAGAAATACTAACTCAGAATCAAGGTATTCAATAGTGACAAATTCTCAGTTAGTTATTACCACAATGAGTGCCTCTGACTCTATATTGTGGGACCAATACGTTGAGCAGCATAAAGGCCATAGCCCTTATCACCTTTTTGCATGGTTAGCGGCAATTGAGACTGCGTATTCTCATCAAGTATATTATTTAGTGGCAAAGAATAACTCAAAAATCGTAGGTGTTTTACCCTTGGTGAATATTCGTATTCCGTTCAAGGGGGGGGCATTATGCTCACTTCCTTTTTGTGATGTTGGTGGGTGCTTAGCTGATAATAGTGAAGTAGATGCTGCATTAGAGCAACAAGCAACAGAATTAAAAGGGCAGCTCAATTCTAAATCAATAGAATATCGTGAACGTGCTGAAATTAGCGATGAGACACAGCTGGAAGGGCGGAAAGTGAGTATGCTTTTACCTTTACCTGAAACGAGTGACGAATTATTTTCGGGTTTTAAATCGAAATTGCGTAGTCAAATACGTAAAGCTGAAAAAAATGGTTTGACCTATGAAATGGGAACAAATCAACAGTTTATTGATGAGTTCTATGCAGTATTTAGTGAAAATATGCTCAGACTAGGCTCACCTGTTCACAGTAAAAAATGGATTGAATCTATATGTGAACAATATGAAGGGCAGTGCATTATTGCGGTTGTTAAATTAGATAGCGTACCTGTAGGGGCTGGAATTGTACTTTTCTCCAATGATAAAGCCTGTATTCCATGGGCGTCTACCCGAGCAGAATATAACCGTTTATCCCCTAATATGATGCTGTACTGGGCATTGCTGAAATTTGTCACTGAAAAAGGGTGTACAGAATTCGACTTTGGCCGTTCAACATTTAATGAAGGTACCTTTCGCTTTAAACAACAATGGGGTGCTAAACCGGCTCCATTGGAATGGCGTGATGATGTACCTCAAATTAATTCTCAGATGGGCAGTGTACAGTCAACTAGCTCATTAAAGTCTTTAGTAGAGAAGGTCTGGAAAAGACTCCCCTTAGCGGTAGCAAATACTATTGGTCCAAAATTAAGACGTTATATCAGCTTATAATAAGTAGTATAAATAGCTGTAAATATTAATACAGGTTAAAAAGGAAGTAATCATAATGTGCGGTATAGCAGGTTTTACGCAATTTCATCAGCAGCAAGGCTCTATTGATTCGCTGAAAGTAATGGGAGAGCGTATTTTTCACAGAGGACCTGACGCAGGTGGTGAATATTTAACAGATAAGGTTGGCTTGTGTCATCGTCGATTAGCTATTATTGATTTATCTGAAGCGGGTGTTCAGCCGATGAAGTCAGCTAATGAACAAGTTGTCATCGCATTTAATGGTGAAATATATAACTTTTTAGAGTTACGTGAGGAGCTAATACAGCAAGGTATTGAATTTAAATCGAATACAGATACCGAGGTAATATTAGCCTTGTATCAGACAATTGGCATTAAGCTACTTGATAAAATCAATGGCATGTTTGCTTTTGCTATCTGGGACAATATTAAACAAGAATTATTTGTTGCTCGTGACAGAATTGGCAAAAAACCACTGTACTATAGCTTTTTTAATAACGATCTTGTTTTTGCTTCAGAATTAAAAGCGATGTTGGCCCTACCATCTATACCTAAAGATATTCGCTTAGACGCAGTGCATGACTTTTTTGCCTATCAGTATATTCCAGATCCTAAAACAATCTTTCAAGGTATTCATAAGCTAGAGCCTGGCCATTACTTTACCGTAAATGAAAATGGCATTAAAAAACAGCAGTATTGGGATATATCTTTTGCTCAAGCATCTAACGAATCAGAGCAAGTATTAAAAGAGAAAACACAAGCGCTTGCACGTAGTTGCACCAAACAACGAATGATCTCAGACGTACCTTTAGGTGCCTTTTTGAGTGGCGGCGTTGACTCAAGTGGCGTGGTTGCACTCATGGCAAAAATAGCCGCGGAGAATAATGCTAAACCAATAACCACTTGTTCAATTGGTTTTGATGATGAAAAATTTGATGAAACCGAATTCGCACAAATGGTGGCAGATCAATACAATACTAATCATCACGAATTAACCGTACATCAAGATGTTGCTGAAAGCTTAGAGCATATTGTTTCGTTTTTTGATGAGCCCTTTGCGGATCCATCATTGGTGCCCACTTATTTCGTTTCACAACTTGCACGAGAAAAAGTGACCGTAGCTATTGCTGGCGATGGTGGCGATGAAGTCTTTGCGGGATATGAAAAATATTCAGCCGATCATATGGAAAACAACTTACGTAATAAAACTCCTTCTTGGATAAGAAAAAAAGTTTTTCCTTCTCTGGCCAATGTAGCTCGTTCAATAAATATTAATGCCTGCCAACGAGCAAGTTCTTTATTAACTAGCTTAAGTGTTGAACCAGCTATGGGTTTTTATATCTCCAATTCATTTATCAAAGATGTGACATGGAAAGCACTGATAAATAATAAAACTAAAATTGAACTTGGCGATTATCACCCTTCAAAATTAACAACAGACTTTTATGATAAATGTGATGGAAATGATCATTTGTCGCGCATTTTATATACTGATATGAAAACCTATTTGCCCGGTGATATTTTAGTAAAAGTTGATCGCATGAGCATGGCTAACTCATTAGAAGTACGTGCTCCTATTCTCGATTATAAGTTAATTGAGTTTGCTTGTACTATCCCCTCTGAGTTGAAATTCAATACAAAATACGGAAAGGTTGAAAAGAAATACTTATTAAAAGAAGCCTTTAAAGATTATCTACCGGATGACATTTTATACCGTAAAAAAATGGGTTTTTCGGTGCCTTTAGCTTCATGGCTTCGAGGTGAGCTTAAAAGTATCACCGAAGAGCGACTCTTAAATAGAGAACATGGGCTTTGCGATTTTTTCAAACAAGAACAAATAGCGAAGTTATGGTTTGAACACAAAACAGAAAAGAAAGACAATGCTACAGTACTATGGAGCATGTTAATGTTTCAAATGTGGTGGGATAAATATATGAATTCGGAGCAAGCTTAATCTTATGAGCAAAGTTCATGTAATGCACATAACATACGACATGCGTATCGGTGGCACTGAAATGGTGATCAAAAACATCATCGACGGTCTAGTCCTGTCTGATTATTCCAATGGTCACTCCGATAACGATTCCCGAGATTATTTGGTCGGGAATCCAGAATCACTTGACCCCCAACTAAATCACAATAGGGATAAAAATTTCAAGATGTCTGTACTCTGCATAGAGTCACCTTTAGGGCCATTTTCTGTAGACCTACAAAACAAGGGCATAGAGTTCCATGAATTCAACCGTCAACCCGGCTTTGACACTAACCTGATTAAACAAATTCGACGAACAATTAAAGATAACTCAGTTGATATTATTCATTGTCACCAATACACACCATGGGTATACGGTGTTATTTCCGCAGCATTTACCAACACTAAAGTAATATTCACAGAACATGGCAGATTTTACCCTGACTCAAGTACTTGGAAACGAAAGTTGATTAACCCAATACTTAACTTGTTCACTGATCAAGTAACTGCAATTTCTAAAGCAACCAAACAAGCATTAGTAGAATTTGAAAATATTCCGGAAAAATCAATAGAAGTCATTTACAACGGTATTGCTCCTTTACAATTTGAGCAAGGTGATGTTGAGCTGCTTAGAACGGAGCTTTCAATACCAAACGATCACATGATACTCGGAACGATTGCCCGGTTTGATCCGATCAAGAACCATACAATGATGCTCAAAGCCTTTTCTTTAGTGCTTGAAGAGCAACCTAATACCACTTTAATTATTGTTGGTGATGGGGAAGAACGTCAGAATATAGAACGTTGCATTAATAAGCTGAATATACAAAGTAAAGTAATCTTGACTGGCTATCAACCTAAACCTCAAAATTACTTAGCATTAATGGATATTTACTTGTTATCTTCACTAAGTGAAGGAACATCTATCACACTATTAGAGGCTCTGTCGATAGGTAAGGCTTGTGTGGTAACCGATGCAGGAGGTAACCCCGAAATAATAATAAATAATGAAAACGGCTTTGTTACAACTAATGATGATGCAACAGAATTTAAAGAAGGTATTTTAAAAATTATACAAGCGTATGAAAATAAAAATGAACTAAGTTCTTCATCGTTAGATATATTTAATAGTAAATATTCTGCGGAAAAGATGAATGAACAATACACTAAAGAATATAACAATAAAATAAAATGAAGAGTAACTACAGCCAAAAAATAACCTCGCCGAGCCTAAAAATTGAAAATTCTAGTGGTGCGTTACAATGTCTTTAGCACAAAAAATAGTTAAAGGCTCACTTACTCTTCTCTTACTTAGATTAATTCAACGTGGGATAGGAGTCATTAGCTTACTTATACTAGCACGTTTACTAACCCCAGACGATTTTGGTATTGTCGCTATTGCAACATTAATTGTTTATTTTTTCGATGCTATTTCTTCCGCAGGTTCTTTAGAGTACATAATCCAAAAAGATAACCCCAGTACGGACGATTTGAATACAGCATGGACAATAAATATTATCAGTAAATCTATTGTATGGTTTTTATTTGTTATTTCGGTGCCATGGATTAGTGAGTATTTTGAAAAAGAAAACTTGGAAAATGCTCTTTATATTACCTCGTTAATATTACTTATCAGTGCAACTGAAAACTCCGGTATGTATTTATTTAGAAAACAATTAAACTTTAAACCTATGTTTAAATTGACCGTACTTCAGAAGGTAGCATCTTTCACTACAGTAATAACTTTAGCCCTCATTTATCAAAGTTATTGGGCAATGATATGGGGAAATGTAGTGGCACGGTTAGTTCAAAGTGTGGGTACATACTTACTTCATGATTTTAGACCAAAATTAAGTCTTAAAAAATTTGAAGCGCAATGGAGTTTTTCAAAATGGGTTATGCTTAAAAGTGCGTTAGGCTATTCAAGAACACAATTTGACACATTTTTAATATCTAAATTTTTTGGCTTTGGTAGCATAGGCGGCTATGAATTAATGAAAAACCTATCTTCTATGCCTGCTACAGAAATTATAAAACCAGCAACAGAGCCATTATTGGCCTCTTTTTCTCAAGTAAAGAATGACGAACAGAGATTGAGGTATCAAGTTAGCATAAGTTTGATAATTATTTTATTAACTATCACCCCTTTAGCCTATTTTATTTTCCTTTTTAGCATGCCTATCATTACAGTATTTTTAGGTGAGCAATGGATAGAGTATGCAAGTATATTAAGCGCTTTGACTATATTATTGGCTACCTATTCTTTTAGTAGCATTCTAAACCATTTAGGTATCGCACTTTCAAAAGTAAAAGTATTATTTTACTATGACTCTCTAACCTTTCTAATTATTGCTATTGCTTTAGGTGTCTTTGCTAGCAACTCTATTGAAGATTTTGCCTTACTAAGAGCTGTTCTTGAAGCAATATGTGTTACAGGCTTATTTTTATATCTAACGTCAAAAATTTCATTCTCTATCCTAGTGTTTTTTAAGAATGCTACCCCTATTGTTTTATCCACATTACTTGCTGGTGAATTAACAGAACGGTTGTTTTTGTCTTTAACATTAAATGTTAGCTTAGCTCTTATTTTGTTAACTCTTTGCTTTCTTTTAACATATTCAGTGTCATTATTAGCCGCTTATTATCTGCATTACAAAAGATCAGAAGAATGGCGACATATTATGCGTATAACTACTGGGTTTTACAAAACAGCTTATAAAAAAGTGCTATTAGGAAATAATTAATGAGTATAAAAAATACGTTGTATTACAAAAAATATGAATATAAAACCATTTTGAAAGAAATTTTAAAATTCGATTACCAAGCGTTGAAATGGCCATTGTCCCTTGTGTTAATTTTAAAATATTTTTTTCAAAAGAAAAAAGGGGATACACCTGGATCAATAAACACTTTATCTACTTTATTTAGAACTGGCTGGAGCGGCAGTAAAAACTTTCCAATAAGCCAAATTAAGAATAACTTTATTTCTAAGGATAAGAGTGCAGTTAAAGCTTTTGTGAACAACTTAGTCACAAGTATTGAGCAAAAAGAAAATACGAAAAAATTCTTTTCTAACCCTGAGCTACTTTTTGATGGCGTAATTATTGTTTTACGACAAAATACCAATGTTAAAAAAGGAGTGATATTAATAAAATACAGCTATTATTTCTCTCTGTTTTTTAAGTTATTCGATGTAGATACTATATCAGAAAAATATCATATAGTGCTAGAACCAAGCTGGGCTGGATTATGCGAGCCTGGTATATTGGCATACACATCTCTCTCTGCCTCTGTATTTGTGATGACTTATGAGGAAAGAGACCGGCACTTCATCGATCGTATAGGCTCGAACCTTGTTTCAGTTAATGTTGGACCAAACTGGTGGGTAGATTATAGAAAGTTCGATATGACCCCTCAAAAAAAGAGAAATGTAGATATTGTAATTGTTGCTGGTTGGGCCGAATTTAAAAGACATTATTTTATATTTAAGGCTATTAAGGCACTCAAAAAGCGAGGGTACATATATACCATAGCGTTAGCTGGTTATCCTGGAGATTTAGCTCTTGAAGATATAAAGAAAATGACTAAATACATGGGAATCTTTGATCAAGTATCCTTCCACGAGTGGATTTCACCAGATGAAGTTAGCGAACTTCTTCAATCTGCAAAAGTAAATATCTTGTGGTCAAGGTTCGAGGGAAATAACAGGGCTATTATTGAAGGTATGTTTTGTGATACTCCGTGCATCATAAGAGAAGGACATAATTACGGTGACCAATATGACTACATAAACTGTAAAACAGCTTCAATTGCAAACGAATCGAATCTAGCAGAAACAATCAAACATGTTATTGATAATCAATCTTCCTATTCACCCAGAGAATATGTATTTAAGGAGCATAATTGTATAAAAGCAACAGAGATACTTGAACAAAAAATTTCGTTCTTCGAAGGCTGCAAGTTACAAAAGGAAAAAAACAGTTTGGCTGTGAAGGTAAATGAACTTCATGGTATGAAGTACTTCAATATAGGTGTAAAGAAACGATTTGAGAACGATTATACCTTCTTACAAGGTAAAATAACTTGTAAGAAGGTATAATTCACAATAACTTATTAAGCATAAAATTTATCGCACTCATATTCGAATTATAGGGTATTGTATTGAACTGGTTATCGCAAAAATTAGAAATTTCATATAATCATCATTCACCTTTGCGGGCGATGGAAGGTTTAAGAGGTGTAGCAGTATTTTTAGTTTTTTTAGTTCACTATTCTTCACTGATAGAGCCATATATAGTTGAAGAATCGATTATGGTATATGTTTTACACACTATACATAGGCTAGGTCAGGTAGGTGTGGATTTGTTTTTTGTATTGAGTGGTTTTTTAATATATGGAACATTAATAAGAAAAAATAAAACAGATTTCTTTCAATATTTACTGCGCCGCATTGTTAGGATATACCCTACATTTTTTATTATATTTTTAATTTACTTATGTTTATCTTTTATATTTCCAAACGAAAACAAGATTCCTAATGATCTTTTGGATGGTGGGCTTTATATCATTCAAAATTTACTATTATTACCTGGCTTGTTTGATATAAAACCAATGATTACTGTAGCTTGGTCATTAAGTTATGAATTTTTTTATTACTTATTTATTCCCTTAATTATTGCACTTCTAAACTTAAGGAAATGGACAGTAAAACAACGAATAATTTTTTGGTTTGGAATATCGATACTTGGTTTTTTTTATTTTGAAATCTATGGTGGACCTGATCGATTATTGATGTTTATTTCAGGAATACTTTTACACGAAGTGTTTGAAAATAAACTAATTAACCCACCTAAACATTTAGGAACTATTTCTTTAATCATAACGTTGACTTTATATTCATTTTCTCCGTATTTAGCATTAACCAATGTAATGCAAGTAGGAACACTTTTTATTTTATTTTTTATGGTGTGTTTAGAGGCTTTTTCTAAAAACAATGGCTCTGCGATTTGGTTAAACATATCCCCTATAAGATGGCTAGGGAATATGAGTTATTCATATTATCTTATGCATGGATTAACATTAAAGGCTTGTTTCATGTTCATAGGCTTAGTTATGGAGCCGAATAAACAGTTCGAAGCAATTTTTTGGATTGGAATGCCCTTGCTTTTCTTGGCAACTCTAATACCTTCATTTTTTTTATTTATATGGGTCGAAAAACCATTTTCATTAAAGAATAACAAAAGAAGAACATCATTAGAAATTGATAAGGGTAAACATGTTGGAAATCTGAGGACTTAACATTATCTTAAGTATAACTTTTTATAAATCATCGGTTTAATTAAATAAAAATATTTATAGTTTAGATTGAGTTGATAGCAAAGCCTCTGTAGTGTTAAACAACAGGCTATTGCTTTTCAACAATACATTTCCAATTATCAATTGTTTCCTGCTCATGATTTTCCATTCTGAATTAATGAGATAGCACAATAAAACTAAATGTTAATATCTTCACATTACTTTAAGGATAACAATTTTCCTAATTCAAGATCCATTTCCTGTGGCGTCCACTTCATAACCCCACAATATGGATGAAACGTTAGTTCACCGAAATAAACGTTATTTTCAAACGAATATAAATCAACACGAACATACAAAAATTCTTCGGAAAGTTTTCTTGCAACTTCTAACATTTCCTCCAAATTACTTGGCTTATTAATATTCGAATTTTTATTAGAAAAATAATAAAAATCCTGCTTTTCCCAGCTTGTATTGTACCAAGTTTCGATTGCATCCGACTCTCTGTTAAAAATTGTTTGGATAAACAATGGCTTACCATTGAAGCAATGTATTTTGTAATCGTTAAGTAATCCCCCTCTATCATCGGTCAAGAACTTCTCTATAACCAAGCATGGAGCAATAGCCTTGTATTCCCACTCTCCACTATAATGATAATAGTTTCGACGTAACCTTTCAGACAGCTCCAATCTTAAGCTAACAAAGTCATTGTTAATGCTATCCATCAGAACAAAACCACCACCACTATCATGGTTTGGTTTTACAATCACGGGAAAGTCAGGTAAATTTTTAGTACAAATTTCGTTAACATTATCTGTATTATAAATAAGAGGTATTAGATACTTTTCACCTACCTTATCTTTAATATATTTTCTTACTGTTAATTTATCTGTGCAATGCGTTTTAAGTGGGTTTTTATCATATAACTTCAACCATTGAATTTTTTCTGTGAATAATGAAGGCTCTCTTAGGTTTGGTATTACTCCAAACTCTTTTTTGTACCTACGGACAACTAAAAATTTTTCCGGCAACAAAGTTAATATTACTAGCTTTACGTAATTAAATATTTTATTCATATCTTTTTCAATTATTGGTTGATTATCTGAAATAGTTTTCAATAGTCACTACTTATCTCTGAGTAAGCTACTTTATAATAAGTGAACTGATCAATTAACGCTATCCAGATGTAAATAAGCTAGGAGAGCATATTTTTTAAAATATATTAACACTAAATTTACTCTTCCCCCTAGCTAAAGTATGATTAAATCTCCTCTTACTCGTCTACAAAATAATAAATATGCTAAGAATGTTTTTTGAAAAAAAGTTCTTTCTTATCCTCTTCATAATATTATGTCTTTTAATCATAATTACTATATTTTCACCGAAATTAAAAAGTGTGATATTTACTACTTCGTATGAAGAGCAAAAAAAATGGAGATCCGCATTCAAACATATAAAAATTGTTTCAAGTGAAGACGGTAGTTTACAAGATGCTTACTTCTTGTCTTCATCTGAAAAAAAGCCTTTATTGGTGAGCCTACATACATGGTCTGGTGACTATTCACAAGCAGATCCCTTGGCAGAACTAGCGCTGAAATATAATTGGAATTATATACATCCAAATTTTCGAGGCCCCAATTGGACGAAAGGTGCTTGTTTAAGCTCATTGGTAACTACAGATATTGACGATGCTATTGGGTACGCATTTAATAATGCTACTGTTGATTATAAAAATATATTTATCGTAGGAGTATCTGGTGGGGGCTACGCAACTCTAGGTTCATACCTTAAAACAAAGCATGATATAAAAGCTTTTCTATCATGGGTACCAATAAGTAACTTAACTGATTGGTATTATCAATCCAAATCAATGTTAAATGAGGAGTATGCTAATAATATATTGGCATGCACATCTTCTATTGATGAGGGTAAACTAGATGACATTTCTTCAAAAAAACGTTCACCAATCTATTGGGACGTACCAACAAGAAGTAATGGACTGCTGGAGATTTATGCTGGCATAAATGATGGACATACTGGTGAAGGTAGTGTGCCAATTTCACATTCGTTATTATTTTTTAATCACATTGTATCAGCATTAGGCGAGAGCGAAAGTAGGATTGATTCAAGTACTATTATAAACTTGTTAACACGTGCCTTTAAAGGTAATTATAACTATAAAAAAATTGACAACCGAGCAGTGATTTATCAAAAAAAATCTAGGAATATATCTATTACCATCTTTGATGGAGGACACGAAATGTTGCCAAACCATACTTTTAAACGGCTTATTGAAATCAGTAAACAAAACTGAGAGTTCTATTGTGAGTTAAAAAAAAACTAACAAGTAGCTGTTATTTATCAAGTATTAGTTGCTCAAGCAGTACCACTAAAGCGATAATATACCTAGTAAAGTAGCGGCAGAACTATAAATTAACGGATTACCAATGATAAACAATGCTAATGATATGACAAACCTTTTTTCTGATGAAGCTGATATATGTATATTGGGGGGAGGGGTAGCAGGTATTGTTTTAGCCTCTGAGCTTAAAGAGAGATTTAATAAAATAATTGTTATAGAGTCTGGCACAGAAAACTACACTCCAGAGGCCCAAGAGCTTTATAAACCGCAAGAAGCACCATCATTAGGCCCAAGTCCTGCTTTTTCTCGATTACGATTTTTAGGTGGTACTAGTAATCATTGGGAGAATAATACATCACCATTAAGCCCTATTGATTTTGAACACAGGGATTGGATTCCAAATAGTGGCTGGCCAATTAAATTTGATGAATTAAAGCCTTACTATGTGAAGGCACAAAATTACTGTGGGGTTGATAGTGATGGATACAGTACAACGCAGTGGTCTAATAGATTGGGTTCTTCAGATTTATTGCTAAATTCAAAAAAAATGCAAACAAAAATAGCTAAATTATCTATCCCACCAGTGCGATTTTATGATGAACATGGAAAGAAATTAATTCAAGATGATAATGTTATTATCTATAAAAATGCAAACCTAGTTGATATTGATTTTAATTTAGAAACAAAAAAAATATCAACCGCTTTTGTACAATCAAATAATGGTAAAAAAGGGAACATTCAAGCAAGTATATTTATTCTGTGTCTAGGCGGGATTGAAAATGCACGTATGATGCTTATTTTTAATGAAAAGTTTAAAAATAAGCTAGGTAACCAAAACGGAAACGTAGGACGTTACTTTATGGAGCACCCAACCCCTAAAGCTGCTCAGTTATTTGTAGAAGATGATTCTATCTTTGACTTTTATAAATTCAATAATCAAAGCACTAAATTTGTACAGGCATATATGGAGTTGTCACCGAATCAGTTGGCACTTCACCAAACGACTAATTTGAGAATACCTTTAATACCAGCGAGTAACTTTATTATGTCAGACGGAATTTCGTCTTCTCACATACTCAAAAACTCTCTTTCTGATGGCGAGTTGCCTGATAATTTTGGTAGTCACCTATATAATGTGTTATCTGATCTTGGGATGGTAATTGAAGGGGTTTCTCGAAAAAAATATGACCAACGATTATTTGATAGCGCAGACAAAGTCGGTGGCTTTCAACTTCCTATGATGATGGAACAAACACCGGATAGAAATAATAGGGTCTACTTAGGTAGTACAAAGGATAGGTTAGGGTTGAAAAAAATACTCATGGATTTTCATATTTCACAAGCTGATAAAAATCGAGTGTGGAAAACACTTGATATTGTTGCAAACGAAGTTGGTGCTATCAATTTGGGGAGGTTAAAGCAGTTGAGAGAAAGAAGTGACAGGATGTGGTCGGATCAATTGGGTTTCAGTAATCATCATATGGGGACTACTCGAATGAGTAACTCTGAAAGTGATGGTGTGGTAGATAAAAATTCACTTGTGTTTGGCACCGCTAATTTGTTTATTGCAGGGTCATCTGTATTTCCAACCGGGGGGCATGTTCCACCAACACTTACTATTGTTGCCTTAGCTATCAGGTTATCAAATTTTCTATTTAAGGAGAAGAGTAATGCAGAACATGGATAGACGAAAAGCCTTAAAAATAATTGCGAGCCTCCCCTTATTGCTCGCTTACCAAACTGACGCTAAAGCAGGCATAATAAGCTATGACAACTCTGCTCTAAATGAACTTAAAGAAGCTCAAATAATTTGGGAAAAGTCAGAGAAATGCTGTCCTATTCAATTTATTAATGAATTATCAAGAAGCGTTATTAACGACCAAACTTTATTAAGAGCTCAAATTTCTAATGAGTTTAAAAAAAGTGAAATTGTGAATATTAATGGGCTTATTGTAAGTAAAACAGAAGCCGCCCTTTTAGCTAGCCTATCTTCTCTTTTGAATGAAACATAGATAATGAAAAATTTAGTCGTACTTACTGCAATAGTATTCTTTTTATCTCTAGCATTAAGAAGTAACCTTGCGGCAATGCTTACCTATTGGTGGTTTTCTATTTTCAGGCCCCAAGATTATTTATGGATGGATCTTTCTAGCTTACATCTTCCATTAATGGCAACCGCAATATTTGTATGCGGTTCTTTTTTGAGAAAAGTCTACCCTGAAGTGAAGGATGCAATTGCGGTTACCATTCTGATTTGGTTTTCTCTTGGCGTATTAGCAAGTTTAGTTAATGGTTGTTCTAATATAGTTGGTTTACGGGAACCGATTAAATATCTCTTTATTCTTACCTTGGTAGTTTTATTATCGGTAAAAACGATTACATCTAAGCTTAATCTTTTGTATTTGCTTATAATGGTTTCTTTATCAGTAGGATACTTCTCAGGGAAGTCAGGTTGGTTTGCTATAATTAGGGGGGGATCTCGGTATGGAGATAACAACCTAGGAGGTTTTTTAACTGGCAGTAATGCTTACGCCATGGGCACTGCACTGGTATTATTCCTCATGTTTTTTCTTTTTCAGCAAACCTACAACAAAGCAACCCTATCATTAGTTCCTAAGTTTCTCGGTAAAAGGTATTTACTGTTGAGGGCTGGTATAGCCATCATAGCCTTCGGTTCTTTATTAAATATCATTACTTTAGAGTCTAGGGCTTCCGCAATAGCAACATTTTTGGGCTTGATATTATTTTTTTTACTAAATAATAACAAAGCAAAAAAAACCTTACTTTTAACCCCCATTTTACTTCTAGCTATTACGGTAGTACCAATCCCTGAGGGCTATCAGGAGAGGATAAGTAGTGCATTTGTTGAAAGTGAAGAGTTAGATGCTTCTGCGGCATCCCGTCCTTACTTTTGGGATGTTGCTAAACGAATGGTTGCAGACAACCCATTAGGAGTCGGTTTTGCTTGTTATCCTGAATATTATGAAGTTTATGATATTGAAAAAAAGTATGGTCACTACCGCGATGTACACAGTACACATTTTCAAATTTTATCTGAAACAGGTTATTTAGGTTTAATTTGTTGGGTGCTTATACTCATTACAACTTATCGAAGGCTTTTTCACATTCGTAGATTAGTATCAATAGAAAGTAATTACAACAAACTTGAAAACCCACTTTTTTATAGGCAATTATGCAATGCAATAATTTGCAGTATAACTGTTTTTATTCTTGGTGGTTCTTTCTATTCATTGGCTTTCAATGATCTAATTTGGCTTTTGTTTGGTTTGACTATTGCGACAACTAAGCTTGTAGAGACAGAGTTGAAAGAAAAAAAAAGTAACTAACTCTATCGTTTATTTTACATTCACTCATCATTTTAAAAGACTCAAAATCAAATGGATAAAAATAGACTACTTGAATTAGATGCTATTCGAGGGATTGCGGCATTAGCAGTTGTATTATTTCACTATTTTTACCGTTATGATGGTATCTATGGGCATGAGGGGTTACTAGTAAACTGGTCTAAAGAAGGGCAATACGGCGTACAGCTTTTCTTTATGGTTAGTGGTTATGTTATTTATTGGACTCTAAATAGAGTAAAAAAACCAATGGATTTCATCGTTTCACGTTTTTCTAGACTGTATCCTACATTTTGGTTTTCTGCAGTACTCTCCTTTTCCATTATATTCATTTGGGGGTTGCCAGAAAGAGAAGTTACTATATATCAAGCGATTATGAATTGTTTTATGTTTCACCAGTATTTCGGTATTCGTCACATTGATCCCGTGTACTGGACTTTAACTGTAGAGCTTACTTTTTATTTTTGGATATTTGTATTTTTTATTACTGGCCAATTAAAATATACGGAGTACCTGTTTAGCCCAATAATTATAATTTCAATTATGCAATCTCAAAAAGTTATTGAAGTATCCCATTTGATGAATGATATCTTTATTATTCCACACTTATCATACTTCTTAGCAGGAATATGTTTTTATAAAATAATCAATCGTTTAGGGAATGGTTTAACATATTTCATTTTAGTTATGTGTTTGCTATCGACATACTTTGTATTCCCTTTGAAAGTATTTTTAATTAGCTTCTTTTTTTACGTGTTTTTTTACTTTGCAATTTCTGGGAGATTAAAATTTTTATCGGTTAAACCATTTGTATTTTTAGGTGGTATATCGTATTCATTATATTTACTCCACCAAAATATAGGTTATGTAATTATAAATGAGCTTTATAAACATAATTTTGAGCCTATTGTATCTGTTATTATAGCAACTTGTGTTTCTATATCTTTGGCTTATCTGACAACTAAATATATAGAAAAACCTTCCATAGTAACAATACGTAATGCTTATAAAAAAGTACTAATAAACAGAGAGAGTAATTAATTTAGCTAAAGGGGTTAATAACTATTACCATCCTATTGCAACCCAGTTTAAGCTTGCTTGAGACATGGTAGTATCACACCAAGTTAATAAGTCGATCTCGAAACCCTTATTCGTAACATTAAATATTTCTGACTTTATTCGATGGTCCTTACCATGACCGAAATCGATAAGCGAAAATGACAGTAATACAGTAGGTGGTTTTTCAAAAATACCTTTAAACTTAATAAACTGCTTGTTAATTCCTCTATTCGCTTCACAACCCGCAGGACTTAATATATTGGGGTGAATATCACTGCTTATTTTTACACTACCTGAATCTACTTTGACAATATTTAAAGTTTTTTGAGATTGATTAACCAAAGCTTCAATAGAATTAAAATTATCATGAGATTTACCAAGAAGAGCTGCACTCTCTTTAATGTTATCAATAAGACGTTGTTCGTTTTCTTTGAGCCTATTTAAAAGGCCACCTGAATAGTTTTGAACTTCAACCGACCATTTTTCCTCAATACTACTGTCAATATATTTGGACATATAAATAAATTGAACCACTATAAAGACAACAATTACGAAGCCTAGAAATAATTTATTAAACATAATTAAAATAACTCGATATAATTAAAGCGTATATTATATCTACTTTATATTTTAAAAGGCTAATTAGTTTGCGCTCATTAAAAGTTACTTTACTTGTTACGCTATCAATATTTATATGTGGTTGTGAAAAAACTTCATCTTCACACAAGAAAAACACGACACTTGCCTCAATGTCATATGACTTTTCAATTGGCTTAATAACATTTAATTATCAAGGTGCTTTTCGCTTACGCTTAGGTGATTTTGGCGAATCAAAAATAGCTCATGCGCCGGGTGCATTCACCCTAAATGGTCAAAATAATAGTTTTTATGTTGCAGGTCATGCTAGGTATAATGGAATTGCTGAATTTAGTATCCCTATGATTGTAAATAGTGAATCAATAGATGATTTGGGTTTTGCAGAGCCAGTTCAACCTTTTGTTAATTTTCTAGATAAAAAACTAATTAACCCTCAAAAAATCGACTTGATTACAGGAATGGATATTATTGAAGAGGAGCTCATTGTAAATGCAATGGAGTATTATGATGCTCCCGCAGATAATACCCACACTACATTTATTCTTCGTTCACCAAACCAGCTAAAAACAACAAAAGTTGATGGTTTTTATACATTACAAGGTAATGCGCATGCATCGGGGTGGATCTCTAAAATACCGTTAGAGTTTATCAGTGAATTTCAAGGCACGTATATTGTAGGAAATTCAAGTAGCTACCCAATTAACACTAGGCTCAGTGTAGGGCCATCAGCTTTCTCTACTTATTTAGATGAACTCACCGGCGTTAACATTCCTATTGGAATCATACCAACTATTCCTTTAATTGATTACTCACTAGACCAAAAATTACATAGTGATTTCTATAACAAAAATAGAAAAAATAACGTCTGGACGCAAATGTCTTCAGCCGTATATGGATTTATTATTCCAAACACTTCATCATATTTAATTTTAGGCTCTTCTGGAGGGCATGAAAGTGGTATAGGCTATAAAGCGATACAGTATAATGGAAATAGGTGTGGAGGCCCCTGTGCCTATGATCCTGCTGATTACTACAATCACTATTGGATATACAGTACTGACGATATGCTTAAGGTTAAAAACAAGCGAATAATGCCAAACGAAATAAAACCAACAAAATTTGACAAACTAACTCTCCCTTTTCAGCAAACTAAAAAATTCAACGCCATAATTGGAGCTGATTTTAATTCTAAGACGGGATTGTTATACATATTGCTGAGAAATGCAGATGTTAAGCAAAATATTTATGAACCCGCTCACCTTATGTTGGTCTATCAAGTCAAGTAAAGCACAATTCAATCAGGTACAATATCAAAAGTAATTATTATTGGGGCATTAGTATATTTACTATTTCGATCTGCCTTACTTAGCGACAAGTATAACTTGCCTGTTTTTGCATCGTAACTTCCCCCTGCAATACCATGATTTTCATTTACCCCTTCCCATTCATTTTTTTGAAAAGGAACAGGAAATACACCATATTCATAAGGTAGAATATCGGAGGGTTTTTTTTCACCTCTCTTTACAGCAATCAAATCCGAAACATTCCATAGCCAGTAGTAGGCTTCGTTATCATCATTTTCATCGTAAGGGCAATAGCCTCCACATTTATTGCCATTGTTTTGAGTTATTTTATAACCTATACCGCTATTATGCCCACCAGAAGAGCCAAATACAGCATATGTTTTTGTATTAGGAACTACAAAACCATATTGTCCCCTAGACATGTGTGTCCAAAGGTTATTGTCGCCAATATCATTAAAACGGTCGGTATGCAAAGGTGTTGCTATGCTGAAGTCGAGAATGCTTGTCGTTGGTATTTCTTTATCTAAGTTACTAATAATATCTTCAAATTTAAATAGAAAAGCACTCGGTCCAATACTCCACCGGGTATTGATAGGTCCATTACTCGCATATCCCATCAACTTCTCACCTAAAAAGAGTCGCCACTCTTGCGGTATATCTGAAATCCAACCAGCTGCATGCGCAGCTCCTTGTACCGAATAATAGCCGCTAATTTCACTGGTCAATAAATTCAGAGGTTCTTCTACTATAAGTGTTGTATTTTTGTTATCTGCTGCCGCGTCATAGTAAGTGACTGCATTAACAACAAGCTTATTGTCTATTAGTGACATCCCTGTAATCTTATCGAGATTGTCTGGGTTTCCATCTTCTGTTCTATTAAGTATTGTAGTAAAACCCTGCTTTGGTGCGTCTGCAATGTAAAGTTCATCTACATTTGTCGAATTTACAACCTCAGGTATTAAGAACTCAGCGACACCTTGTTCTCTATCATGTCCAACGATAAATAAAGAATGATTAATGTCATTATAAGTCATTACCGCAGAGGCATAATTAAGACTCGATTCTCCAAAAGTGTCTGTTGGAAGTCTAAATGCACCTTGATATTTAAGATTATTGATTGTCAATAATGGGAGTTTGGTTGGGGTCGATGTAATGCTTATAGTGTCGCTACTGTTTTGCCCTTTGTCATCGGTAACCGTTAAAGCAAACTCAAAAACTTCTGCTGTATTCGGTAAATTAAAGGTTATCAAGCAACTAGGGTTATCAGCAAGTGAAATAGAACTACCAGAAATTTGTAACCATGAAGCACTGAACTGCTCTCCTTGAGGATGGTAACTTTGACTACAATCTAAGGTTACTTCTGAATTAGGTGCTAGTACTTGATCTTCACCGGCTTTTGCAATGGGGAGTTCACCAATTGGTTTTATAGTAATGGAAACTAAATCTGTATTTACAGCATCTAAATTATCGGTAACCGTTAATTCAAAAACCAATATTTGAGCTTCTTTTAACGATAATAGAGGAGCGATAAAAGTTGTATTAACTGAAGAAGCATCTTGTATTTCTGCATTTATGCCTTCAAGCTGCTTCCAGAAAGTCGATAAAATTTCTCCGTCCGTATCACTCACCTCTCCGAAAAGGTTTACTGTACTTCCCTCATACTCTTCAAAATCAGGACCAGCATTGACTAAAGGTGATTCGTTCGTGGGATTGATAGTAATGGAAACTAAATCAGTGTTTACAGCATTTAAATTATCGGTAACCGTTAATTCAAAAACTAATATTTGAGTTTCTTTTAACGATAAGAGAGGAGCAATAAAAGTTGTATTAACTGAATAAACATCATTTATTTCTACATTTAAGCCTTCAAGTTGCTTCCATAAAGTCGATAATATTTCTCCGTCCGTATCACTCACCTCTCCGAAAAGAGTTACCGTACTTCCCTCATACTCTTCAAAATCAGGACCGGCACTGACTAAAGGTGCTTTATTCACGAGATTGATAGTAATGGGAACTGGATCCGTAACATCATCACTTTCGGAGGTTTGACATCCAAGTAACATAAAACAAAGAGCGATAGATAAACAATAAGAGATATTAACGTCTAAGCTTTTATTCATTATAAAGATTACTTTCATTAATTATTTTCAATATACCATGAAATAAGCGGTTTATACGACAAACTAAGCGCTTATTCAGTTTTAGTCAGTAAACATTATATACCCAAATAAATATAAATCGAGGTTATAGATCTGGGGGCTATTTTACAATACCACAAAAATTATCCTGCTTTTTCAATGAAAAACAATATATCATTTATTACAAACATATAACCCATAATAAAAACTAGGTACCAAATATAGTGAATATTCTTTTTCTCGCTCAACGCGTTCCTTTTCCGCCAAATAAAGGTGAAAAGATACGTACCTTTAACCAATTAAAACACCTTGCAGAGAAAAAACATAAAATAAGTGTTTGTGCTCCTATAGAGCAACGTGAAGATGTTGATTATTTTAAAGAGTTAGCGGATAAATATTGCGAGAATATTAGCAATCATGCATTAACAGTAAAGCCTCTTAGATTACTTAAGGGACTATTGAAAGGACAAGCATTAAGCGTAGCAAATTTTTATGTTAACGAGTTACAAAGTAAATTTGATTGTTTATTACAAGAAGAATGTTTTGATGTTGTTATTTGTACTAGTTCTGCCATGGCAGAGTATATTTATAAAAGCAAAGTGTTAAGCGGTCTAAAAAGAAAGCCTTTGCTATTAATGGATTTTATGGATTTAGATTCAGATAAATGGCGCCAATATGCCGATAGCTCAAGTTGGCCAATGAAATGGGTTTATCAACGAGAAGCCAAACTGTTAAGTCGTTATGAACAACAAACAACTAATTATTTTGACACTAGCTTTTTTATTGCTGATGCTGAGGTTGAGTTGTTTAAATCGCAACATAATGGAGTAGGTAAGGGCAGTATTGGTGAAGTATTAACCATGGGCAATGGTATGGATACAGAGCTTTTTGTTCCTGTAGATAAGTCGCCTGAAAATGAATCGCCGGTTTTTATATTTACTGGTGTGATGGATTACAAGCCTAATATAGATGCTGTGGTTTGGTTTGTTGAAAGTATTTGGGGTAACGTTATTAAAATCTATCCTAAAGCACGTTTTATTATTGCTGGCATGAACCCAAGCTCGGCGGTAAAAGGGTTAGTAAATATTACTGGTGTTGAAGTAACTGGTTTTGTTGATGATATATTACCGTATTACCATCAAGCGGATTATTTTGTTGCACCGTTTAGAATCGCTCGTGGCGTACAAAATAAAGTACTGCAAGCTTTTGCGTGTGGATTACCTGTTATATCAACATCTATGGGAGCAGAGGGCATAGATTGTGTTCAAGATGAACATATACTCATTGCTAATAATGAAGTTGAGTTTTTGAGCGCGGTAGAAAAACTAGAAAGAGACAAAGTGTTTCGTTCTACAATTAAGCAAAATGCATTATCGTTAATTCATGAACATTATTCTTGGCAAGGTAAGTTACAAGTATTAGATGAAGTGTTGAATGACCGGTTGTAAGTTAGAAATTATGCTAACAAATTACATTATACATATTAAAGTACGAGCTACATTCAGGTTAATTGACCATGAGCTTATAGATTAAGGCGAAAGTTATTTTGAGGGTATTAATTAAGAATCTTATATTTACTATTGCAGCCGTTGTTATGGCTCCAATAACATTACTTTACTTTATTTTTAATCAGGTTTTGAAAGGTGATGCCTTGTTATCAGGTTTCAGTCAATTCTTATGTCTTATTCCGGGCAAGCTTGGTGTGTACCTTAGAGCTGGGTTTTACCGATTTACACTGACTGTGTGCGCTCCCGATGCGGTAATTTCTTTTCTGGTTTTATTATCTCAACGCGATATTCAAATTGAATCTGGTGTATATATTGGCCCACAATGTAATATTGGTAAATGTAAAATTGGCCGAGATACCCTGCTTGGTAGTGGTGTGCATATCATGAGTGGTAAAGGGCAGCACAACTTTGATGATTTATCTAAACCAATAAAAGATCAAGGCGGAACGTTTGAAAAAATAACGATTGGTAGCGGCTCTTGGATTGGTAATGCAGCACTTATTATGGCTAATGTAGGTAATCATTGCGTAGTCGCAGCAGGGGCTGTGGTCATTAATGATGTGCCTGATTATTCTATTGTTGCAGGTAACCCTGCCAAAGTTATTAAGAAGCTAGATGAATAAATACATATTTTTTTTTATTATTCATCTATTTTATGGCGCCCTTGCTAATGCCGTTACAATTAACACTAACGAAATTTTTCAAGCTAAATTACAACCTCAAACAAGTGTCCCTGCTCATTATAAAACCTACACGGTTAATAATATCAAACAAGTTTACCAAGCCATAAATACCATTAAGAATGAGCAAGGCTATAACGCAATTATATTTAATGAGGGTATTTATCACTTAAAGCGCACATTAAATATTACTACACCAAACTTAATGTTTCTATCAAAATCAGCTAATCCATCTAATACGATTTTGCGTGGCAATGGTATGAAAGACACCAAGGGGGTAGATAACTTATTACGTATAGCAGCCCCAAATTTTGTGTTAGATGGTTTGACTCTTGAGCAAGCTGGTAATCACCTTATTAAAATAGCAGGTGAGAGTGGTGCTCGAAAGCCAAGGATTAGAAATGCTATTCTACAAGATGGCTATGAACAATTAATTAAGGTCACTTATTCTAGAAAGCACATAGATAAATTCTCCAATGAAGGCATAATTGAAAACTGTTTTTTTCGCTATACTCAAGGCATTGGTCCAAATTACTATATTGGAGGTATTGACGCCCATGGCATTCGAAACTGGGTAATTAAAAATAATATATTTGAAAACATTGCCAGTCCAAGTCAGTACATGGCAGAGCATGCTATTCACTTGTGGAATGATACTTTCAATAATATAGTCAAAAACAACCTAATCATTAACTCTGATCGAGGTATAGGTCTTGGGATGAGGATGTATAAGGAAAACTATATCTACCACTCAAATTTTGGCGGTATTATTCAAAGCAACATTATTTACCATGCTAATAACAAACATAAATTTTCAGACGTCGGGATCATCCTCGAAGATAGTCCAAATACTCTTGTTGAAAATAACATTATCTTTTTAGAGCATACTTACCCTTATGCTATTGAATTTAGATTTGAAAAATCAAACAACATAGTCATTAAAAAGAATAATACTAACAAAGGTATTAGACAAAGAGATGGTGCTAAAGCTTTAGTGATAAATAATAAAGTTTCAGTGTTGAGTGAGGCCGATTTAATTAATGCTGTTGAGAAGTTTAAAGGGAATTAAAGTTTCTTACGCTAAATCACTGAGCGAATTAAATAGCACTATAAATTGTTTTGTTTATTCAAAGTACTATGTTGAGAATGAATACAGTGAACGGCTGGTCAATTATATATTTGTCTAGCGAACATTTTTGATAGAAATCACCCTTAAAGAATAAAAGGTAAAGCATGACAACAAGTAACATCGTAGTTTTAACAACAGGGTTAAGTGGTAGCTCGGTAGTTACTGGGTTTCTTGCACAAAAAGAATATTGGCTAGGTGATAAAACAATTTTTAAGTCCAATGCTTCAGGGCATTATGAAACATATGAAAATGAAAGATTGGTCGAATTGAATGATCAACTGCTTGCTACCTTGGGTATAGAGCTCAATGAATCATCATGGTATGACGCAGACTTATTTGAGCGTATTCAAAAAAGCAGCAAGGAAGTAGACACTAAAGAGTTTATTGAATTTATTAATTATTGCCAACAGCATGGAAAGTGGATATGGAAAGACCCTAGGCTATGGATAACAATAGGGTTTTGGAGAGAATTACTACAAAATCATGATATTAAATATATTGTTATTTCACGACAACCCATTTCTTTATGGGTTTCTTTGATGAACAAAAGACAAATTGTTAGTTACTCAACACTTAAAATATCTGAAAGAAGTTCACATAATAGAATAATTCGCTATTTGAGTGACTGTGATTTCCCTAGTGTAACTATTAATTATGATAAATTAGTTGAACACCCACAAACTGAAATTAACAAACTAAATTATTTTCTAAATGCTAACTTTACGTTAAAGATGTTTAGTGATTTATATAAAGGTAAAGTCGGGGGGAAAACCTTTAGTAAAAAAAGCTTTATTAAGGCAGTTTTAATTTATATAAAAAACTATAAGTTCACTTAAAAGGGTTTGGTTCTACTTAACACCTGAACTTGAAAATGATTTGAATAATCCCCCTACCGTGCCAACCACTCTTGCTGGAAAGTAGGTTGCATAGAATTGAAGTACCCGCCAAAAGTTGACTTCCATTCGGACCAATCTATATAACCTTAAACTGTATAGCGCGATCGGTAATAGAAAAGAAAATAGAGCTAGCATTGCTATTTCGATATTGCTGGTAAATAGGGCGCTTATAAAAATCATTAATAGGATAGGCAGGGCAATAGGGATAATGAAACTTGGGATTTCTCTTAAAGGGATATCACGGCCACTAATTGATTGTAAATTTGACTGACCTCGCCAAATTTCTTTTTTGTACATTTCTTTATATTTTTTATCTTCGCCTAAGTGCACATAAGTTGCCGCAGAGGTGTAATAAAGGTTACCAAGTTGATTTACTTGGTCGGTAAAATAATAATCTTCACAAGTTACTAAGTGCTCAGGAAAGCCGTTAACCTTTTCAAATGTTTTCCGAGATAAAAATAAATTTCGTCCAGGTAAAAAACTCACGTTACAGTCTAAATCAGCATTACTCAATGCCGTTCTTATTTTTTCTAAAGGAGGGGCATTTTCACTATTTTCTTGTGCGGCACTCGCTAATACACAGTTATCTTGCTCTGAAATTGTTGATAACATGGTATTTAACCAGTTCGAGGAGAGTGATACATCAGCATCTAAAAAAGCAAGATACTCTCCTGTAGATTGGTTAGCGCCTAGGTTTCTTAAAGCTGAAATTGTCAAACTATCGTCTTGAAAGGAGATGTTTAAGTTACTGTGTTGCTCAGCAAGTTTTGATAGTTCAATTGAGGACTTATTCTGACTCACTACGATAATTTCATAAGTCGCTTGTTCGTCACATTGATTGAGGATTGAGGTGACTGTCTGTATAAGCATCTCTTCTCGCCCTTTATGGGGGATAATAAAAGAAACATTCTTTTTATTCGGCAATTTAACGTCCTAGTATATTGTGCTGTCTTAAATTTGTAACTGACAGATATGATAACCTATTAATCACCTTATTATTACAATTCCAACCCTGTTGTCGAGTTGCTATTATCAATAACTCAAAATTAGAGGGAAGTTAAACGGAAAGAGAGGTAACTAATCTAATATATATTTCCATTTAACGCAGGGGAATCCCCCGAAAAATAAAGGAGATAATCGGTTGTTTTTCCATTATGATTACCTCAATTAACAATATATTAATAGTTTTGAGTTAAACATTCATAACATTTAGCAATGGTAATATATTTTCCATGAATTGTATTCAGATGAAAAAATAGCTTTAAAATTCAATAATAAAGAGCATTGATGTCTATAAAAAAAACATATGTCACAACAGTTAAACCGTTTGATATCACCCAAAAGGAACAGCTTGGTGAGAAATGGCTTGAATTAGAAAGGGATTCTGATTGCAGTGTTTTTTTATCCTGGTTATGGATAGGTAATTGGCTCAATGTCGTAACCGATAAATTATTCCTTATTGAAGCATACCGTGATGGCAAAGTGGTTGGTTTAGGTTTTTTTGTTGAAACAGCACGTAAAGTCTTTGGCTGTTTTTCAATAAAACAATGGTGGTTGCATAGAACAGGTATTCAGCAACAAGATCAAATGTGGATTGAGTATAATGATTTTTTGTTAGATAAATCTTGTTCTATAGCGGTGCGAGAGCAAATGATTAAAGCTGTAACTGATTTTGACCCGTCTGTTAAAGAAGTCATTGTAGGCTTGTCGGCCTCTGAAAGGCTTGCTTGTTTTACCAACTCTTTTACCAAGTTACATTTTTTAGAAGCAAGTCTCGTTAAAGCTAACGGTTATCTAGCTTCCTTATCGCGCCTTAATGGTGATTATTTAAATAAGGTCCCTTCTAAAAATACCCGTACTCAAATCACCAGAAGTAAAAAGATATTACAAAGCCAAGGGCAGCTAATTTTTGAGGTGTTTTCAAACCCTCAAAAACTCGTTGAGTTATATCCTAAATTAGCCAGTATTCATATTGATAAATGGCAGGATACCAACGAAGGTAGTGGTTTTTCAAACCCAATATTTGAACGATTTCATAAGGCAATAGCCCTCAGTAATACCAACAATATGGTGCAAATTGCGGTATTAACTTTAGATGAAGTTGAACTGGGCTATTTAGTTAATTTTGTTTATAACAATAAAGTGTATTTTTACTTGTCTGCTTTGCAACAAAGTGCAGATAATAAAGTTAAAATAGGGCTGACTTTACACAGTGAAGCGATCCAATATTATATTCAACAAGGGATTGAATCTTATGATTTTCTTGGGGGTGATGCACGATACAAAAAATCATTATCTAACGAAAAGTATATATTAGAAATGAAGCGCTATTATCGAGATGATTTTATTTTACGTCTTGAGTGCCAATTGAAAAACTTTAAAATGAAATTTATTGCTATTATGTCTAAGTATTTGAAGTAATAGCTTTACTGCATAATCTCAATAACAATGCATTGTTGCATTGTGTAACTCAACCTCATCAATGGAATAAATATGAGCACAAAATTAACTTCACCAGCATCAATTTTCCCTGCAATTATGTGCGGTGGAAATGGTACACGCCTTTGGCCTCTTTCTCGCGCACTTTTCCCAAAGCAGTTTTTACCATTAGTTAATGATACCAGTATGTTGCAAGATACATTACTGCGTTTACCTAAAAACAGTAATGAACCTGTGTTTATTTGTAATGAAGAGCATAGGTTTTTAGTCGCAGAGCAAGTTAGACAGTTATCGCATGAGCAAAGCACTATCTTACTTGAGCCAGAGGGGCGTAATACCGCACCTGCAGTTGCACTTGCAGCTATCAATGCTGTAGAAAAATATGAAAACGCTATGTTATTAGTCTTAGCAGCAGACCATGTTATTCAAGATACAGCCGCTTTCCACCAAGCTATTGATAAAGCAAGTATTGCAGCTCAACAAGGCAAGTTAGTTACTTTTGGTATTGTTCCTACGCACGCAGAAACGGGTTATGGTTATATTAAAAAAGGCTGTGAGCAAAGTTCAGATACTTTCAATGTTGCCCAATTTGTAGAAAAACCTAACGCACAAGTTGCCAGTGATTATTTAGCTTCGGGTGATTATTTGTGGAATAGCGGTATGTTCTTGTTTAAAGCTTCACGCTATTTAGAAGAGCTTGCCAAACATCGTGGTGATATTTTAACTAATTGCCAACAAGCTATGAAAGGAGTTGAGCAAGATCTTGATTTTCTTCGCCCAAATAAAGCTGCTTTTTTAGCTTGTGCTAGTGAGTCAATTGATTATGCGGTAATGGAAAAAACTGATTCCGCTGTTGTTATTCCGCTTGATGCCGGTTGGAGTGATGTTGGCTCTTATTCTGCTTTGTGGGAAGTATGTGAGCAAGATGAAAACAAAAATGTATTAAAGGGTGATGTCATCGCCCAACAGACAACTAACAGTTACATTCACAGTCAAAATAAACTCATTGCAACTGTTGGCGTTGATAACTTAGTTATTATTGATACGCCTGATGCGGTATTAGTTGCCAATAAAGACCAAGTACAAGAAGTTAAGAAAATTGTTGAGCAGCTTAAAGCTGATAAGCGTAATGAAGCGGTATTGCATCGTGAAGCCTATCGCCCTTGGGGTAAGTATGACTGTATCGATATGGGGGAGCGCTTTCAAGTGAAACGTATAACAGTAAAACCTGGCGCTAAACTATCTGTGCAAATGCATCACCATAGAGCTGAGCACTGGATTATCGTTTCAGGTACTGCCAAAGTGACCATAGATGATAAAACAGTGCTATTAACTGAGAATCAGTCGGCTTATATCCCTGTTGGCGCTGTGCATGCTTTAGAAAATCCAGGGAAACTACCGTTAGAGATGATTGAAGTACAATCCGGTAGTTACTTAGGCGAAGATGATATTGTTCGTTTTGAAGATAAGTATGGTCGTGCTTAGTTAATAAATAATGTGCAGTTTACTTCTCAACCTGCACATAATTATCACCACTTGCAAACGCAATTAAACGGCTTAATTGCGTTAAGCTATAACCGCTCTCTTTTTGTAGATTGTTAAAGTAAAGTTGAATAGCGGTTAAGCTTTTTTTACTTTGCAAGCCACCATCAATGATCTGTTGGGCTCTTAAATAAGCTTCAACATCACTGCTTAAAATAAAGGTATCTTTACCTAATAATCTCAAGGCATACGGGCCAGTATTACCACCTAAGCGTTGTCCGTGCTTCTTAAGGTAAGCCCATAGCCCTATGATATCTTCACTTGGCCAATCACTAATAAATTGCGCGAAACTGATGTTTTTATCCATAGTGATATCAAACATCATTTGTGCATTAGCTTGAATCGTTTTTACTTTATTGTAGTTACGAATAATTTTGGGGTCTGCAGCTTTTCGTTCTAGCATCTCTTCTGGCATCATCAACATTTTTTCAATATTAAAATTAAAAAAATGCTCTTCAAAATCAGGCCATTTATTTTCGACTACGCGCCAAACAAAGCCAGATTTAAATATTTGTTTGGTAAAAGCGGCAAGGATACGGTCATCACTTAATTCAGCGATACTTTGTTGTGCGGCATTATCATCGAGTAACTTTTTACCGAGTATTCTTTTTCCTAACAAGGTTTCTAAAGCTTTTACGCCGCCTTTTCTTTGGGCAGCGCGTTTAAATAGTGATTTAAAAGATTCGTGAGTCATAGTTACTTAATTAGGATGGTCTTTATATAAGGGGATTCATTCCAGCACTATTAAAGTGGGAAGAGAGATTTTATCTATAAAACTTAGTTATTATTAACACGTCATAAACGATTGATACATGGTGTGTATGACGTATTATAGGCGCTTTTAGCTTTGGTTATGCCTCAATACCACAATGACGCAGTAAAGCATCAATTTCTGGGGCGCGGCCACGGAAATTTTTGAATAATTCACTCGGCTCTTCGCTACCGCCTTTTTCTAGGATATTTGTTAAGAATGATTGTCCTGTTTCTTCATTAAAGATACCTTGCTCTTCAAATAAACCAAAGGCATCAGCAGAAAGAACTTCCGCCCATTTATAGCTGTAATATCCCGCAGAATAGCCACCACCAAAGATGTGGCTAAAGCCATGTTGGAAACGATTAAACTCAGGTGCTTTTACCACAGAATACTGAGTTCTAACTTTATCGAGCACTTGTTGAATGTGCTGTTCATTGTTCACCGCTTTCGGATCAAAGCTTTCATGCATGGTAAAATCGAAGATACTGAATTCAAGTTGACGTAACATTTGCATAGCCGATTGAAAGTTTTTGGCGGCCAGCATTTTATCTAACATTGCTTGAGGTAAAGCTTCACCCGTTTCAAAATGGCCTGAAATAAAGGCTAAAGCTTCTGGTTGCCAGCACCAGTTTTCTAAAAATTGGCTAGGAAGCTCAACGGCATCCCAAGGCACACCATTAATACAGGCAACACTGCTGGCATTAATTTGGCTTAACATATGGTGAATGCCATGACCAAACTCATGAAACAATGTCACTACTTCATTATGCGTAAATAATGCCGGATTATTGCCTACAGGGCCGTTAAAGTTACAGGTTAAATAGGCAACAGGAAGTTGAATAGTACCATCAGACTTTTCACTACGACCTACGCAAACATCCATCCAAGCGCCGCCACGCTTTTTCTCTCGAGCATAAAGATCTAAATAAAAACTACCTCGCTTTTTACCTGTTTTATCAACTATGTCATAAAAGTTAACATCGTCATGCCAAACATCAATGTTATCTCTTTGTTTGATGGAAAGGCCGAATAACTTATGTACTACGGCAAATAAACCTGAGACAACCTTATCTTTTGGAAAGTAAGGACGTAACTGCTCGTCAGAAATGGCGTAACGGCTTTGTTTTAATTTTTCACTGTAATAAGCCAGATCCCAAGCTTGTAAATTAGTTTGTTTGAACTCACTGGCGGCAAAGTCACTTAACTCTTTGAAGTCTTGCTGGCCCTGATGTTGTGATTTAATGGCTAAGTTTTCAAGAAACTCCATTACTTCACTAGTGGTGTTTGCCATTTTGGTCGCTAATGAGTGTTGAGCATAGTTATCAAAATCGAGTAAATTCGCTAATTCATGTCTTAACGTTAACAGCTCGTTCATTATGCTGCTGTTATCAAAATCATTAGCGTTAGGGCCTTGGTCTGACGCACGAGTAACAAAAGCGGTATACAGTTGTTCGCGTAAGTCCGTATTGTCGCAATACATCATTACCGGCAGGTAACTAGGAATATCTAAGGTGAAGGTAAAGCCTTGTTTGTCTTTCGATGTTGCCAGTTCTTGAGCCGCCGCTAAGGCGCTTTCAGGCAAACCGGTTAATTCATCTTTATTTTCGATTGTTACGCTAAAAGCATGAGTCGCGTCGAGTACGTTATTACTAAAACTTGAACTGAGTTCAGATAAGCGCGTCGCTATATCACCGTAACGTTTTTTGTTTTCATCATTTAGCGCAATGCCTGATAATTTAAAATCGCGTAGTGCGTTGGTAATAACTTTTTGTTGAGCAACATCAAGCTTTGAAAAGTCGCTACTATTTTTAACACTCAGGTAAGCTTGATATAAACCTTCGTGTTGGCCAACAAAGGTGCCATATTCAGATAAAATCGGTAAGCAAGACTCATAGGCATCACGTAATTCATCACTACTGAGTACTGAGTTCATATGGGAAACAGGTGACCACAACTTAGATAATACATCGTCAATATCATCTATTGGCATAACTAAGTTCTGCCATGTAAATACATCATTGTCGGCGAGCACTTGTTCAATAACTTTTTTGCAATCGGTAATGGCTTGCTCAACGGCAGGTTTCACATGCTCGGGTTTGATTTTTGAAAAGGCAGGTAGTTCACTCGATACTAATAATGGATTGGTCATAGGGTCACTTAAATAGCTTTGAATACCTTATATGTAATGTTTAATTAGGTTTTTTTCAAGGTATCGGGCGAATAATAAAGCTAAGCTTTTAGGCCGCTTGCCCCTTCTTTATAAAATGCTACTTGAAATCAGGCCTTAATGGGCATATATATTGAGTACAAACAGATGAATTTTTTGAGAGAATTATGACACAACATTTTGATTATCTTGCCATTGGTGGCGGTAGTGGTGGTATAGCATCAGCTAACAGAGCTGCTAGGTTAGGTAAAAAGGCCGCAGTTATCGAAGCTAAATATATTGGCGGTACTTGTGTCAATGTTGGTTGTGTTCCTAAAAAGGCCATGTGGTATGCCGGACAAATCTCCGACGCGTTAAAATATGCCAATGATTACGGTTTTAGCCAGCACCTTTCACAAGGTGAGTCTCAGTTTGATTGGGGCAAGCTAGTGGCTAATCGTGAAGCTTATATAAAGCGAATTCATGCGGCATATCAACGTGGCTTTGATGCCAATGATGTCACTGTAATTAACGGCTTCGCCAAGTTTGTTGATAAAAATACTGTGGAAGTAAATGGCGAGTTAATTACCGCTGATCATATCACTATTGCTACCGGCGGACGTCCGTCAATTCCAGATATTGAAGGCGCTGAATACGGCATAAACTCCGATGGTTTCTTTGCCTTAACAGAGCAACCTAAAAGTGTTGCTGTTGTTGGCGCTGGTTATATAGCCGTTGAACTTGCTGGCGTATTTTATGCGCTAGGCAGTGAAACCCACTTATTAGTACGTAAAGAAAAACCATTACGTGGTTTTGACAACATGTTAAGTGATACTTTAGTTGAACAAATGGCGAAACACGGACCTACTTTACATAATCATAGTACGCCTGAACGTATTGAGAAGCTGAGTGACGGAAAATTAGTAATACACTTAACTAATGGTGAATCATTAGCGCCGGTAGATACTTTAGTTTGGGCTATTGGCCGTGATCCAGCGACGGATAATATTAATATAGAGTCAACAGGGATAGTGTTAGATAAACGTGGTTTTATCCCAACAGATAAATATCAAAATACTAATGTTGATGGTATATATGCCGTAGGTGATAACACCGGTCGTGCACAATTAACGCCAGTAGCCGTTGCTGCAGGTCGACGTTTATGTGAGCGCTTATTTAACAATAAACCTGATTTACATTTAGATTATTCAGGCATTGCCACTGTAGTTTTTAGTCATCCGGTTATTGGTACCGTTGGCTTAACCGAAGACGAAGCTAAAGCTGAGTATGGTGAAGATAATATTACTGTATATAACTCACAATTTACTGCGCTGTATCAAGCGATTACTGAAGATTATCGTGATCCAACCCGCATGAAGTTAATTTGTGCCGGTAAGGATGAAAAAGTGGTTGGTTTACATAGTATTGGTTTTGGTAGCGATGAATTATTACAAGGTTTTGCAGTTGCAATGAAAATGGGCGCAACCAAATCAGATTTTGATAACACTATCGCTATTCACCCTACGTCAGCCGAAGAATTTGTAACCATGTAACCATTATTTTTACCCACCTCTAATGGTAAAAGTTGAGCGATAAAAAGCCACTGCTAATAATATTAGCCGTGGCTTTTTTGTAGCAACTTAATACTATATTAAGCTCGCTGTTAGAACTTATTCCACCGTTATAGTAATCTTCTTAGAAACTACTGCTGGTTTGTGAGGAATATGGTGATGATCGCCCATAATAAGCTGCAAAGTATGTGTACCTTTAGGTAAGGTTAACGTTGTTTGTGTTTGACCACCACCGAAGTGTTTCACGTCTCCGCCCATTGGCATATCAAAAGCAGGAAGAGAGGCTTTATCAATCAATAAATGATGATGACCAGTATGCTTTTTCTCAATACCTGCCGGTGCTACGCCCATATCTTTTAAACCAAAAGTTACCGTAAAAGTACTTGGTACAGTTGCCCCATCAGCAGGTGAGATGATGTAAACATTGGCACTCGCAGGTGATACTGATTGTGTCATATTACTATGTGCTTCGCATGTCTTAGCGGTAAATATGCTAGCGCTTAATGCTAAAGTTAATAGTGACAGTGTAGAAAATTTATTCATGTGATACCCTTTAAATTAGTGGTTAACCAGTGGTTTTTTGTTGAATTAGCTAAAGGTAACACAAAAAATTATCATTTCGTTGTTTCTTCTTGGTTACATTTTATTACCTGCTTGTGTTTTAAACAATTTAATATCTTGTTATGATGCATTGTCTTTTATTTTTGTTGGTATTCTTTTGCGTCTTTTTGTTTTCTACTTGGTTGTTACATTGATTGCTTTGCAGTCGATGTTTGCTGTCGCTTATTCGCCAGCATTACACCAAGAGCAACAAATAGAAAAACATGCCGATGATCATTTTGAAAACCATGAAGCTAAGCACCATAATCTAGCTGAATTAGCTCAACTAGCCTTAACAGAAAAAAACGGCTCTGTTGATAATAATCATGAACACCCTAGCTGTGAGCAAGGCAGTAGTCACCAAAATCACTGTCATCACTCTAGCTTAGTGTATATTGACTTGCAGTACACATTACTTTTAGCCATCCCACTTAAAAACCAACAACAACCTTATCAGCTTGTTTTTTCCTCTCAAGTATTAAGCCCAAAATTTCGCCCTCCAATTACTTAATTATCAATAAATTACCTGCAACAAACTTAACTCTGCATTAAAACCTTACCTAGTGCTTTAAGGTGTTTTTAGTCAGTTTTGTTGCGACATTTTATGTGTAAATTAAGAGATTATCATGAAATATTTCTCAGTAAAAACTACAGGAGTAGCGTTGTTCGCTGGCCTATCTATGACTATGTCAGTAAATAGCTTTTCATCTGAAAATAGTTACTTATCAAATGCCTGGTTAAATGGGCAAATAAATAAACATCCAGATATTGTTTCTGCTAATGAGTCGATGAAAGCTGTGTTTTCGAAGGCTGAAGGCGACAAACTTCCTCTGTATAACCCTGAATTATCTACGGGATATGAACGTGAAGGCGATGCCAATAATTTTGCCTTTGGCATTAACCAAACAATAGATTTGTGGGACAAACAAGAAGTCAGAACAGTTCAAGGAAACTATCGTTTAACAGCCGCGAGTAAACGTTTTAGTTATACTTTTGAAGAAAAAATAGCTCAAGCGTTACAAGCATTAATCAGTTGGCAATCAGCCAAAAATAAGGCCAAGTTGGCTTTTGAACAAGAGCAGCAACTTGAAATTTTACTTAAAATTGTCACCAAGAGGCAAGAAGCAGGTGATCTTGGTCAAGTTGATGCAGAGCTTACCTTTTTAAATCTGTCGCAACTACTCAACCAAACCGCTCAAATTCGAGTGAAACTAAAGCAAGCTGAGGCGCAATTTATGGAGTTGCTGCCTGATTGGACTGCTACAACTCAAGTCTATCCAGAGCAAGGATTGGGTGTGAGTAACTTTACCGTATCACCACAATGGATATCTCAGCACTCACTGGTATTAGAAGCTAAAGCCCAATGGGAAATTCAAAAGAGTGAAGCACAATACGCATTACTTGAGACAAAAGCTGATCCAACAATTGGGTTAAGTGCGGGTAAAAATAATCGAGATAATGTCGTAGGGGTTACATTTTCTATGCCCCTAAATATCCGTAATGATTATTCAGCAAAGGCCAAATCTGAAAATCAGCAGGCTATATCAGCTGAAGCAAGTTTTCGCGCTGTGTTTCGTAAGCAAAAATTCTTAATTCAAGCAAATACCGACTCGTTAGTTTCCAACAAGCGCTACCTTGATCGTTGGTTAAAGTTAATGCGTGGTAGAGGCGAAAATAGCGCTAAATTATTGCAAGAACAATGGCAAGTTGGCTATTTAAATACTTCCGATTATTTACTGGCTTTACAGCAGCGTGCCCAAGGGTTGTACGCAGGTATTGAATTGCAAACACAATTCAAACTAAGTGAAGTCGAGTGGCTATTGAGTGTCGGTCAAATCAGTGTTGCTACTAAGCAATTAAACTAACTTTAACGTTTTTACTTACTTTCTTTACCTCACTAAAAGTAGCGTTAATGAAGTTAACAGTAGAAAAATTTGGAATTTATTATGAAAAATAGCATTAGAAAGAAAATTAAATCAATAACACTTATTAGTGTGTTTTGCGGCGTAACTGTTTTGTCTACCGCGGTCACCGCGATTGAAAGTACAGCTGACGAGAGACATGATCATAGTAAAGAGGGAGTTGTAGCTACAAAGGCTGAGCACAATCACTCTGATAAGGAAAAGAGCAATGACATTCTTGATAGCAGTAGCCATGTTCATGAAAAATCCGAAGACGGTCATGGAAATGAGAAAGTAAAAAAAGAAAACGCAGCAGCAGATCATGAAGAAGGTATAACCTTCAGCCCTGAAAAAATGGCATTAGCTAATATTAAAGTCTCTACTTTACGGGCAAAGGCTTTTACTAAAAGTATTTATGCTCCAGGTGAAATTAAGGCAAATGGCTATACCAGCTATATTGTCTCACCACGGACTGAGTCGGTAGTGATCAGTCGGCATGCAATCTTAGGTGAACATGTTGAAAAAGGACAAGCGTTGGTGACATTATTTAGTGAGTCAATGGCAGAAGCACAAGCACAATATCGAGTTGCTTATAGTGAATGGCAACGTACTAAGAAATTAGGTCGTGGCACGGTTAGTGAAAGCCGTCTATTAACCAGTGAAACAGCATACATTTCAGCTTATGGTCGCTTGACTGCCTTTGGTTTAACCAAAGCAGCGATTGAAGATATAGTTAAAAATAACTCTTCAAATTTAGGTGAGTATACCTTAGTGGCACAACGAGCTGGGGCTGTGTTAAGTGATGATTTTTCACAAGGGCAACGTGTTGCTCCCGGCGATAAAATCATGGTCTTAGCAAATGAAGAAAATTTATGGGTAGAGGCGCGAGTTTCACCAAATAAGAAACTGAATTTACCAGTAGGTACTGTGGCTAAAATTGAGTTTTCAGGCCAAATACATTTCGCTAAAGTGATCCAGGAAGCACATACCATAGATCCAATTACTCGCACCAGAATTGTTCGCTTATCTGTTGAAAATAAAGATGACACGCTTCATTCTGGCATGTTTGTTAACGTTAACTTTCAATTTAAAACCCAAACCCCGGTAATAGCAGTTCCTGAGACAGCGTTGATGCGAGGCTCTGATGGTGATTGGACAGTATTTGTCGAAGATCATCCCGGTGAGTTTGCTGCGGTTGAGGTGCAGTTAGGTCAACCTTTAGGCGATTATCGTCAAATTATCGGTATTGCTCCTAATACGAGAGTGGTTACAAAGGGGGCATTTTTTGTTGCTTCTGAAATAGCTAAAGGCGGATTTGATCCGCATAACCACTAGTACAGGAGAATAAATATGTTTAATAAAATGATTGATTGGTCGATCAATAATCGACTACTAGTGATTATCGCGTTGATTACCACAATGGCAGCCTCGGTTATGGTGATCCCAAAACTGAATTTAGATGCTTTTCCTGATGTTACCAACGTTCAAGTGGCAGTTAATACTGAAGCAACAGGGTTAGCGGCTGAAGAAGTTGAGCAACTAATAACGTACCCGATTGAAGCTGTAATGTACGCACTGCCTGATGTAGAGCAAGTACGTTCAATTTCAAAAACGGGATTGTCTGGTGTTACTGTTGTCTTTAAAGAAGGTACTGACATTTATTTCGCTCGTCAGTTAGTGTTTGAACGCTTACAAGCAGCAAAAGAATTAATTCCACAAGGTGTTGGTACACCTGCAATGGGACCTAATACTTCAGGTTTGGGTCAAGTTTTTCAATACTTATTAATTGCTGATAAAGACTCTGGTTATGATTCTATGACCTTGAGAAGTCTAAACGACTGGATCGTGAAGTTGCTAGTTATGCCTGTTGACGGTGTCACCGATGTATTATCCTTTGGTGGCAATGTTAGACAATATCAAGTTAATATTGATCCCAGTAAATTACTGTCATATGAACTTACTCAAGCAGATATTGTTAGCGCTCTCGATAATAATAATGCCAATGTTGGTGGTTGGTACATGAACCGCGGACAAGAGCAGCTAGTCATACGTGGTACGGGTTGGTTTAATAGTGGTGAAGCGGGTTTATCTGACATTAGACAAGTACCTGTTAAAACGGTTGCTGGTACTGTCGTTACCATTGATGATGTCGCTAAAGTTTCTTTGGGCAGTGAAATTCGTCAAGGCGCGGTTACTATGACCCGTAGAGACGATCAAGGTAACATTGAAAACTTAGGTGAAGTGGTTTCTGGTATTGTCTTAAAACGTATGGGAGCAAATACTAAAGCGACCATTGACGGTATTAATGCACGTATTCCAATGATCAACCAAGCGCTACCAGAAGGTGTCCGTTTTGAACCTTTTTATGACCAAGCTGATTTAATTACTAAAGCGGTAGATACTGTAGTTGAAGCACTGGCCTTAGCTTTTATTTTCATCGCAATAGTTTTAGCGCTATTTTTAATGAATTTACGCGCAACATTCTTAGTGTTAATTTCGATTCCAATTTCTATTGGTATCGCTTTAATGGTGATGTCTTGGATGGGGCTTTCTGCTAACTTAATGTCGCTAGGTGGTATTGCTGTTGCCATTGGTATGCTGGTTGATGGCTCGGTGGTGATGGTTGAAAACATGTTCAAACATCTTAATAGACCAGACTCAGCGACTAATAAAAATACCGATACAAAGACCTTTAATTCAGATAGCTCTGATGAGAATGAAACTAATATTCCATTACGATTAAAAGAGGCAGGTAAAGAAGTTGCCCGCCCAATCTTTTTTGCCGCTGCTATTATTTTAGTGGTATTTATGCCGCTATTTAGTTTTGAAGGTGTTGAGGCAAAACTGTTCCAGCCTATGGCTATTAGTATTATTTTAGCGGTTATTTCCGCTATTTTAGTGGCATTGTTTGTGGTGCCAGCCTTAGCTACTTTTATGTTTAAAAATGGCGTTAAGGAAAGAGAGAGTTTCGTTTTAAAACCCTTAAATAAGCTATATCGAAAAGGTCTACAAGCGGCAATGAAACATACCAAGGTAGTGATTGCTACTGCTGTTATATTACTTGTTTCTGCGGGCTCTTTAGTGCCTCAAATCGGTACTGAGTTTGTGCCTGAACTTGAGGAAGGTACTATTAACCTAAGAGCTACATTAGCGCCATCCTCAAGTTTGGAGACGGCTTTATCGGTTGCGCCTATTCTTGAAGAAAAATTAATGCAATTTCCTGAAGTTGAATACACTCTAAGCCGCATTGGCCGTGCTGAAATAGGCGGCGATCCTGAGCCGGTTAACAATATTGAAATATATATTGGCTTAAAGCCTGTGTCAGAGTGGACAAGTGCCAGTAATCGTTTTGAACTGCAGGCGTTAATGGAAGTAGAGCTTGAGCAATTTCCTGGTTTATTACTTAACTTTTCACAACCTATAGCGACACGTGTTGATGAGCTACTTTCAGGGGTTAAAGCGCAGCTTGCGGTGAAACTGTTTGGTCCTGAACTCGACATTTTAGCTAAAAAAGGTCAAGAAATTGAAGCGGCCATTAAGAATGTTGACGGTGCTAGAGATGTAGCTTTAGAGCAAATAGCCGGTGAAGCACAGTTAGTGATCAAACCAAAGAGACAGCAACTTTCTCGTTTTGGTTTGTCAGTTGGCGATGTCATGAAAGTGGTTAAAGATGGTATTGGCGGTGTTAGTGCAGGACAAATTATTAATGGCAATGAACGTTATGATATTTATGTGCGCATTGAAGAAAAATACCGTGATAATCAAGAAGCCATTGCAGACATTAGAATACAATCCCCCACTGGTGCTTGGGTGCGTTTAGGCGATATCGCTACTGTAAGTTTTGAGTCAGGTCCTCCACAAGTACGTCGTGATGATGTACAGCGACGTGTTGTGATCCAAGCCAATGTACAAGGCCGAGATATGGGCAGTGTTGTTGCTGATATTCGTAAAGCAATCGACGACAAAGTTGATTTACCAGCGGGTTACTCTGTGGTTATTGGAGGTCAATTTGAAAACCAACAACGTGCTCAGCAACGACTATCACTAGTAGTACCTTTGTCATTAGCATTAATTGCCTTACTACTATATTTCGCTTTTGGCTCTATGGGTCAAGCTATGTTGATATTGGTGAATGTACCATTAGCTGTCATTGGCGGTATTTTCTCGCTATACATTTCAGGACAATATTTATCAGTGCCTAGCTCTGTTGGTTTTATTACCTTATTTGGTGTCGCTGTGCTAAATGGAGTGGTGATGGTGGAAAGCATTAACCAGTTGGTAAAAGACGGAATTGACACGTCAAAAGCTGTTTTTGATGGTGCTATCTCGCGATTACGGCCAGTATTGATGACGGCTATTACTTCTGCATTAGGATTAATACCTATGCTGATATCAAATGGTGTAGGTGCTGAAATTCAACGACCACTTGCTAGTGTGATTGTTGGTGGTTTAGTTACCGCAACATTATTAACGCTATTTGTCTTACCAGTATTATACCCATGGTTTTCTAAGACTAAAATTAAGCAATTAACGCGTCACTAAAATTAATAACAAAATGTGAGTTAGCAACTCACATTTTGTTATGTCACGTCATAAAATTTTCAGTGATTAATTTTAAAAAGTTCAATTATTATTGATAAATATTCGAATAAAATTATTTATTCATCTGGTGGATCTGTTGCGAGCTACTGTTGTTATTGCCTTATGTTTTTTAGTTAGGTTAAGGTGTAAAAAAACTGTAAAAAAAGTTTAATAATGCGCTGGTAATTGCGCCAATTTCTGATAATCTCTTACCTCGTTATTTTACCTAGTTGATTTTTTGTACAACTAAGAAATGACTTAATAATAAAATTATCCACATATAATAAAAATAAAAACAGTGCGTATCAAAAGTTTTAAGATCCCTACTATTTTTCAATTAAATCATATCATTATATTTTCATAGCCAGATTTGTCTTACACAAATTACTGGCTGTTTTTCGTACTTGATCACAAGGTTATCCACAAGATGATCATTGATCCAGCCAATTAAGCACACTGATAAAGTGGAGGCTTGTTGCGCTTTGTGGCATGCTTAGCCATCTTTAGCTTAATTTAGTCGCTTCGCGTATTTCTTATGACAACTTCTGCAACTTCTCAAGACTCTAATACCACGCAATCACCCTTAATATTGGTCGATGGTTCTTCGTATTTATTTCGTGCTTATCATGTACCTTACTTACAGGCGCTTTCAACGGCGGATGGTCAACCTACGGGGGCTATTACTGGCGTATTAAATATGTTTCGTAGTTTAAAAAAAGACTACCCTAATGGCAATATCATCGCTATTTTCGATGCTAAAGGTAAAACCTTTCGTAATGACATGTTTCCTGAATATAAAGCCAATCGTCCACCAATGCCGGATGATTTACGTACTCAAATTGCACCAATACATGAAATTATTACCGCTATGGGTTTACCCTTGCTGGTTATTCCTGGTGTTGAGGCCGATGATGTTATTGGTACATTGGCAAAACAAGCAGATGAACTTGGTATTGAAACGGTTATTTCGACCGGCGATAAAGACATGGCACAGCTTGTTACTCAACATGTTCGTCTGATTAATACCATGACTGACGTAGAAATGGATGTTGCTGGCGTTAGTGAGAAATTTGGTGTTCGACCTGATCAAATTATCGACTATCTTGCCTTGATGGGCGATAAGGTTGATAACATTCCAGGTGTTGTTAAGTGTGGTCCTAAAACTGCCGTTAAATGGTTAGCAGAACATGGCACCATGCAGGAAGTTATTGCTAATGCAGATAAAGTAAAAGGCAAGATTGGTGAAAATCTTCGTGATGCTTTAGAGCAACTGCCCTTGTCTTATCAATTAGCCACTATTAAATGTGATGTTGAATTAGAAAAAACGGCTGGAGAATTGGCGGCTAGTGAGCCAGACATAGACACATTAGCTGAGCTTTATGAAAAGTACGAACTAAAACGTTTGTTAGCTGATTTAATTAAAGGTGATAGCGACGTTGGCGCAAGCACTAGCGGAGCAGCTAAAAAGCCTACAAAATCTAAAGCAGGCTCCACTACTTCGATGGGCGAACAGGCTGTTGAAATTAAAGCGGTAGACGTTGAAGAAACTCAATACGATATTATTTTAGACAAAGAGCTTTTTGAACAGTGGCTGAAGAAATTACAAGCGTGCGAGTCTTTTGCTTTTGATACTGAAACCACCAGTGTTAGTTATATGAAAGCTGAAATCGTCGGTGTATCTTTTGCTATTGAAGCGGGTAAGGCGGCTTATGTGCCATTGACGCATGATTATGAAGATGCGCCTGAGCAACTTGATAAAGCGTGGGTATTAGCGCAGTTAAAACCGGTACTCGAAAGTAAAACCATTAAAAAGATCGGTCAAAATCTTAAGTATGATGCCAATGTACTAAGTCATTATGATATTGCTTTGCAAGGCATCGACTTTGATACCATGATCGAATCTTACTGTTACAACAGTATTGCGACTCGCCATAATATGGATGCATTGGCGCTTAAATATCTAGACTATAATACCGTACACTTTGAAGATATTGCCGGTAAAGGTGCTAAGCAACTTACTTTCAACCAAATTGAAATCGACAAAGCTGGGCACTATGCCGCAGAAGATGCTGATATCACTTTACGCTTACATAAAGCCATTTTCCCTGCATTAGCACAAACGCCTTCAATGTTAAGTGTTTTCAATGAAATAGAGATGCCACTATTACCTGTGCTTGCTCGTATGGAGCAAACGGGTGTATTAATTGACAGTGATATCTTAGCTGAACAAAGCTTTACCCTAGGTCAGCGTTTAGATGAGCTAGAAATTGAAGCACATAATTTAGCAGGTAAAAGCTTTAACTTGGCATCACCGAAGCAATTACAGCAAATTCTGTTTGAAGAATTACAAATCCCGATCATCAAAAAGACGCCAAAAGGTGCACCTTCAACAGCAGAAGAAGTATTACAAGAACTCGCACTTGATTATCCATTGCCGAAAATTATTTTGGAAAATCGTGGTTTAAGTAAATTAAAATCTACCTATACCGATAAGTTACCTTTACTGGTTAGCGAGAAAACAGGGCGCCTACATACTTCGTATCATCAAGCTGTTACAGCAACTGGGCGTTTATCTTCGACCGATCCAAACTTACAAAACATACCAATTCGCAGTGACCAAGGCCGTAAAATTCGCCAAGCCTTTATTGCACCTAAAGATCATAAAATAGTCGCGATAGATTATTCGCAAATTGAATTACGCATCATGGCGCATTTATCAAATGATACCGGTTTAGTCACCGCTTTTAGCGAAGGTAAAGATATTCATAAAGCAACAGCGGCAGAAATTTTTGCTGTTGAACTAGATGAAGTCACTACCGATCAACGTCGTAGTGCTAAAGCTATTAACTTTGGTTTGATTTATGGCATGTCAGCCTTTGGTTTGGCCAAGCAACTAAATATTGGTCGACAGCAAGCGCAAGAGTATCAAGATAAGTATTTCCAGCGTTACCCTGGTGTATTGACTTATATGGAAGATACTCGCCAAACAGCAAGTGAACAAGGCTATGTTGAAACCCTATATGGCCGTCGCTTATATTTGCCTGACATTAATGCTAAAAATGGTATGCGTAAAAAAGCAGCGGAACGTGCAGCAATCAATGCGCCAATGCAAGGTACGGCTGCAGATATTATTAAAAAGGCTATGTTAGCAGTAGATAGCTGGTTACTTGAGCAAAATGATGAACGTATAAAAATGACCATGCAGGTTCACGATGAACTGATCTTCGAAATACACCAAGATATTGTTGAAGAAACTACCGCGAAATTAGTGGCATTGATGAATAATGCCGTAGAACTGAGCGTACCGTTAATTGCTGAATCTGGTATTGGCGATAACTGGGATGAAGCGCATTAAATGAAAAATAGTTAATGTTTTTATTGAATTGAGTTTACTCTGGTTTAATTAATAAAAAAGGGTAGTTGTTTAGGCAACTACCCTTTTTTACTATCAGGACCAAGTGAATGAACGCTTAGCGATTATCAAAAATCTAATGTACAACCACTACCTACTTCTATAAACCTACTCGTTTCACCACTTTGTTGGAACTCTAGTAGCGCTAAATTAATATCATCAAGTAGTTGATGGCGTTGTGGATAGTTATTACTAATAGCATAATATAAGTGATTGTATTTTAAAGCAGGTTCAATTTTTTCAATGCTATTGAGTAGTGCTTGTTTGTTGCGGTTTGATAAATTGGAGTAATTGACACTGTAGGTAAATACACTGGGATCACCAATGATTAAGTCGACTCTTTTTGCAACAAGTAGCTTTACTAATTGCAATTCATCAACGGCCTCAACGACGGCAAATTGTTTTGCATCCATCATAGCATCAAACTCGGGAGTATTTTGATAACCTCGAACAACGCCAATGATTTTACCCTTTAGATTGCCTAAATCTGGTTGTAAATTAAATGAGTAACCTTTGCGTTTTAGTAAGGATAAATCACCTCCAGCAAATTTATTTGATAGCGCGAGTAATTCTCGACGCTTTTTACCTGGAATGGCGTCTGAAGGAGCTGAGCTTTCAATAAAGTATTCTGGAAAAAGTATGTCCATTTTTCCCTGTTCGACCAGCATAACGGACCTTGCCCAAGGATAAAAATGAATATTTACTTGGTAACCCTTACTGACTAATATGGCGACGGTAAATTGAAAAACCCAACCTTTATTACAGACATCTTCACTAATATAAGGAGGCCAGTTTAATGTTGCTAAGTTGATGACCTTGGTGGAATCTTCGTTAAAACGATAACCCTTAGATGTTTTTATTCCGTGAATGGTCTGTTGTTGTTCGTTGACGTAATAATTTACTGTTAATTTATCGCTTACCTCTTCGGCTTTTGCCATTGTGAGCAGACTAAAATAGACCATTAAAATAAGCGGGAAAGTGACACTTAAAATCAAACCGAATACACTCGCAAGTGCATTCGGTTCAATTGAAGAAGAGCCTGGCCTTTTTCGAGCTACAAAGTAGAGCAACATTAATCAACACTCCATCACTTAATATTCAGTAAAGGTTCAATAAAGATAACTTTAAGTGTAGTTGTTCATCACCAGTATTTCCTTGGAAATTCTCTAATTATTTGTTATACCAACTCCATTAAGTTTGTGATCTTGTTGTGCGTAGAAAAAATAAATCAGGACAAGGCGCTTGACTGAGCAATAGCTAGCTATTGGGATTGAGAGCAACGCAGACGCGGATTATTTTAACCAGCACAAATGGGCAATAATTTAATGGAATTGGTATTAATACAAAAAGAAGAAAGTGACTGCTGCAACAACGCAGGAAACTACCAAGCTGAGTAGTGCGCCTTCTATAACCATATCTCTAATTTCAATTTCCCCGGTACCGTAAGCTATTGCATTGGGCGCTGTTGCTACGGGTAACATAAAGGCGCAACTGGCTGCCATAGCTGCTGGGATCATGAAGATAGCAGGGTCAACGCCCATACTAGTGCCAACAACGGCTAGAATCGGCATTAATAGCGTCGCAGTCGCAGTATTACTGGTGATTTCAGTTACGTAAGTCACTACTAAGCAAAGTGTTAATACCATGGCTATCATAGGTAAGTTAGCGAGTGAAGATAACCATTCGCCCAACATAGTGCTTAATCCTGATGCGGCAAAACCTTTGGCTAAGGCTATACCGCCAGCAAAAAGCAATAACATGCCCCAAGGGATTTCTTTAGCGGTATTCCAGTCAAGAATACGACCGCCTTTTCCATTTGGCGCCATAAACATAATAACGACTGCGGCTAATGCAACGGTACTATCACCAGCGATAGGTGTATTAAATAGCTCACTCCAACCACCAAAAGGTGCGCCACGCGTTATCCATGCTAGAGCGGTTAAGCCAAATATGATTAAAGTGCGTTTTTCTTCACTGCGCCAGTTAGGTAATGTTGGCAATATAATCTTTTCATCTAAAGTAACAGAGCGTGTTAGCCACAATGCCATTAGTGGAATAGAAATAAGCACTACCGGTACGCCAATTTTCATCCACTCTAGAAAACCAAATTCTCTTCCTGTAGTTTCTTCATAAATACCCATAAAGATGACATTAGGAGGTGTACCAATTGGGGTGCCAATACCGCCTACTGATGCTGAATAGGCAATACCAAGTATTAAGGCTACTTTAAGTTTTTTATTATTAACATGGCTCAAAATAGCTAAGGCAATCGGCAACATTATTAATGTTGAGGCAGTGTTGGAAATCCACATGCTTAAAATAGCTGTTGCCAACATAAAGCCAAAGACGAGTCGCCTACCACTTGAAACACCCACTAGGCGCACCATATAAACAGCCATACGTTCATGAGCGCCACTTTTGACCAATGCAGTTGAGAGCATAAAGGCACCCATCAGTAATAATATGACATGGCTACCTAATGAAGAGGCGACCGTTTTGTGATCAACAATGCCGAATAAGGGCAGTAACGCAAAAGGAACTAATGAGGTAGCAGGAATAGGAATGGCTTCGGTAACCCACCATATAACGGTGAGTAGAGTAATTGATGCCGCAATAGCTGGTTTATCGGCTAAACCAAAGTGGCTCAGTACAAAATAAAAGCTAAATGCTAAAACCGGGCCTAAAAGAATAAAATGTTGTCGGGATAATTTCATTATGTTGCAAACTCTATTGTTAGTAGCATACCAGTGGGCTGCTTTTATTATTGTTAACGTTGCTTGTTATTTAGTTCTACTTTCTGATTTCAGTACATATTTAAGCGTTTGAGTAACGCTCCTTATTGCCTAACCATCGTTGAATTAATGCTTGAGCCCTTTCAGGGTGCTGGCGTGATAATAGATAAGCCTTCTGCTTAATTTCGGGAATTAAGTAACCATCACGTAAAAGGTCAGCAATTTTAAGATCAGCTAGACCTGTTTGTCTAGTACCAAGTAATTCACCGGGTCCTCTAATTTCAAGGTCTTTTTCGGCAATAACAAAACCATCATTGCTCTCTCGTAATACTGCTAAGCGTTTGGTGGCTGTTTTTGATAACGGTGCTTTATACAATAACACACAAAAAGAAGCGACTGAGCCACGGCCAACACGACCACGTAATTGATGTAGTTGTGCTAATCCTAAACGTTCAGGATTCTCTATAACCATCAAACTAGAGTTAGGTACATCAACCCCTACTTCAATCACTGTAGTAGCAATTAGAAGGTGTAAGTCGCCAGACTTAAAGCTGTCCATCACTGCTTGTTTTTCAATTGCCTTCATGCGGCCATGTACTAAGCCAATTTTTAACTCAGGTAGTTGCTCTTGTAATAAAATGGCGGTGTCTTCGGCCGCCTGGCATTGTAATACTTCCGATTCTTCGATTAAGGTACATACCCAATATGCCTGCCTACCATCATTAACACAGCCTTGACGAATACGTTCAATAACATCTGCGCGACGTAAATCTGGCAAAGCTACCGTATTGATTGGTGTTCTACCCGGTGGCAGTTCATCAATAATTGAGGAGTCTAAATCTGCATAAGCTGTCATTGATAATGTACGCGGAATTGGTGTTGCTGTCATAATCAATTGATGGGGATATTTATTATTAAAAACACCCTTTTCACGTAAAGTGAGGCGTTGATGCACACCAAATTTGTGCTGCTCATCAATGATAACTAGTACCATGTTTTTAAAGATCACATCGGCTTGAAATAGCGCGTGGGTGCCGATTACCATTTGCATTTCACCACTTGCTATTTGCTCTAGCGCGAGTCTTTTGGCTTTGACTTTGGTTTTTCCTGCAAGCCAACCGACGTTAATACCTAAAGGTTCAAACCAGTTAGCGAAGTTAATGGCATGTTGTTCAGCTAATATTTCAGTAGGGGCCATCAACGCGACTTGATAACCCTCACTAATCGCTGTTAATGCGGCAAGGGCTGCAACTAAGGTTTTTCCTGAGCCTACATCACCTTGCACTAAACGCATCATAGGTTGGGTCTTGGCTAAGTCAGTCTTTATTTCAGCAACTACACGTGTTTGCGCATTGGTGGGCGAAAAGGGTAATGATTTAAGAAATTTGTCACTAACTTTGTCATCACCGACAAGTGGTAGTGCATCGTGAACATCACTATTTTGTCTGAGCTTAAGCATACTCAGATTATGAGCAAGTAGTTCTTCTTTAATCAATCGTTGCTGAGCAGGATGGCGACCTTGCTCTAATTGTTCAACTGATACATTAGGTGGTGGACGGTGTATGATCGTCAAGGCTTCACTAAGGGAGTATTGTTCGGTAAATATATCAGTGGGCAATAACTCTTCTACTTGTCCACGTTGCAATCTCACTAAAGCTTGTTCAGTTAGACTGCGTAGTGATATTTGTCTGAGGCCATCAGTGCTTGGGTAAACGGGTGTAAGGGTTTCTTCAACTGAGGTTAATTCTCTGTCGTCATCAAGAGACTTATATTCAGGGTGAACAATTTGATAACTTCGTGGACCACGCTTTACTTCACCGTAACAACGAATAGTTTTACCAACAGCTAAACTATTTTTTTGACTCGCTGAAAAGCTGAAAAAGCACAATTGAATACTGCCAGTACCATCATGTAGAGTAACCACCAGCATTCGACGTTTACCGTGAGTGATCTGGCTATCGGTTATTTCACCAATAATATTGGTCGACGTGCCGACTAATAAATCACGTACTGTGGTGACACGAGTTTTATCTTCGTAACGCAGTGGCAGGTGAAAAAGAATGTCTTGCACTGATAGTAAGCCAATTTTCTCTAGCTTTTCAGTTAAACTAGGCCCAACCCCTTTAAAGGTGCTGAGCGGAATTTGTGATAGCTTAGTGAGTGCTTCCATTGCCATTAAATGAGCTCTTAGTTCTTAAATTAAATGATTAATCATCAATATGTTGCCAAGATTTTTTGTTCATTTGCATTTTTTGCCACCAAAGATCATCAGCAACAATTTGACCAGCTTCATCAATCTCAGGATAAGGTAAGCCCTTACGCTGACAAGCTTCAGCAAAGATCGGGTGGCCACCTTCAAATAAAGTGCGTTGACGACGTTCATTGCTTAAAAGGGGCTTTTCATACATACCAGCGGCTTGGCGCTGGCGTTGTGCTTCGTATAAAACAACCGAACAAGCAACTGAAACATTTAATGATTGCACCATGCCAACCATAGGAATAATAATATGGTGATCAGCTAGCTCAAGCGCTTCTTTTGACGTGCCAAATTTCTCTTGGCCCAAAATAATAGCAGTGGGCTTGGTATAATCAATTTCGGTAAAGTTAACCGCAGTATCAGACAAGTTAGTAACCAATACCTGCATGCCTTGTGCTTTTAACGCGGCAATGGCATCGGCCGTTTTATGATAATTATGAACGTCAATCCAATTTTGGCTACCTGCAGCACTACCACCGCGTACTTCCGCCTCTTCACTCTTCCATACCGCATGCACATCACTAATACCAATAGCATCACAAGTGCGTACTACGGCGGCTAAGTTATGAGATTTGTGTAAACCTTCCATGCAAACCGTTAAATCAGGTTGGCGTTTGTCTAACATGGTATTAATGCGTGCTAATCTTTCTGGAGTCATTTTGAATTTTCTTTAAAAATACTAATAAATTGATCAAATAGGCAAAAGTAATGCAACTTAAGCAAAGCGGTCAAGCTACGAGTTCATGGAGCTTATATCTATAAGTGACTTGAACGAATAGCGTAGACAATGCCGATTAAATTGTATTAATGAAGCCTATTTTAGTTAACGCTAGGAAGTTCTAAGATACCGTCAATCTCGATGGCTACATCTTTAGGCAATCTAGACACTTGTACCGCAGCTCTTGCTGGATAAGGAGTACTAAAATAACGGCTCATTACTTCATTAACAGTTGCAAAGTTGCTTAAATCAGTAAGGTAAATATTTACTTTTACCATGTTGTTGATTTCGCCGCCTGCTGCTTCACATACCGCAACTAGGTTTTTAAATACTTGTTCGGCTTGCTCGGAAAAGCCACCTTCAATCACTTCCATTGTTTCAGGAATAAGTGGGATTTGACCTGATAAATACACAGTATTATTTACTTTCACTGCTTGGCTATAAGTGCCAATAGCGCTAGGTGCTTTGTCTGTACTGATAATGCTTTTCATGATAATTCCTTTAAAGAGCCTTTGAGGGCTGCTGTAGTAACTACTTAATTTCACATAAAGCGACACAGTCACTTAATTTGTAATTTTACTCGTGGCTGAAACCACGTTGGTTATTTGTTTCGAATGACGCGTTGAACATCAATCATTACTTTAATTTTTCGAATTATATCAGCTAAATGAATACGGTCACGACAGGTTATTTCCATGTCGATTACATATAAACCGGCTTCTTTTTCACCAGAGTTTAAGCTGTGAACATTAGAGCCACACTTTGCCACAGCATTGGTAAGTAATGCTAATGCACCTTGGTGGTTAACAATTTCTACTCGTAATTTAGCAATAAATTCTTTATCGATATCACTATCCCATTTTACTGGGAATAAGCTACCTTGCTCATGCCCTTTAATGTTACGACAACCTTGTTGATGCACCATTAATCCTTTACCTGGACTTAAGTAAGCTAAAATGGCATCACCAGGAATAGGGCGACAACATTTACCGTAATTTACTAACATGCCTTCGGTGCCTTTTATCGGCATTTTAGTCTTAGAGTTGGTCGGGACTAAGTCGTTATCTTCGGTAAAACCATCGGTGAGTTGTCTAGCAATACCTATACTTAAGGCATTACCTAACCCTATGTTAGTCAGTAATTCATCAAGGGTCTTATTACCACTTTGTTGTACTACTTCATCAATCTTTTCTTGTGCTAAATCTTCAAGCTTAGTTTTACCTAAAGCATGACTTAATAGGCGAATGCCTAATGCATGTGATTCATCTTTTTCACAACTTCTTAAGTAGGTTCTGATTTGTAAACGAGCTTTCGCGGTAACGACAAAATTCAACCAGGTCGCATTAGGTCTTGCTGCTGTTGAAGTAATAACTTCAATAGTTTGCCCTGAGTCAATAGGTTGGCTCATTGGATAAGGCTTACGGTCTACCTTAACTCCGACACAAGAATTACCAACATCAGTATGCACCGCATAGGCAAAATCGATTGCTGTTGCGCCCATCGGTAGTTCAATAATACGACCGTCTGGAGTGAATACATAAATTTCTTCTGGAAATAAATCTGACTTAACGTTTTCAATAAACTCAAAAGAGCTACCGGCACTTTGTTGTAATTCTAATAAACTTTGCATCCAGCGACGGGCTTTCATTTGCGCTGTTGTGCCCGTGTTATCACCATCTTGTTTATATAACCAATGAGCAGCAACACCTTTATCTGCCATTTGATCCATATCATGGGTGCGAATTTGAATCTCTACAGGGATACCATGAGGACCAATTAGCGAGGTATGCAATGATTGATAACCATTAGTTTTAGGAATGGCAATATAATCTTTAAAGCGAGTTTCAATTGGCTTGAATAAATTGTGCATGGCGCCTAAAGCGCGATAGCAGTTGTCAATTTTTTCATTAACAATGACACGAAAAGCATAGATATCCATTACTTCATTGAACATCAATTCTTTATTAAGCATTTTGCGATAAATTGAGTAAAGATGTTTCTCTCTACCCATAATTTTAGCTTCAATACCGCTTTCCGCTAAACGGGCTAAAATCTCTTTTTCAATGTTATCAACAATCGCTTTACGGTTACCACGAGCACTTTTTACTGCTGATTTTAAAGCACGTGAACGCATAGGATAAAGAGCTTCAAAACCTAAAAGTTCAAGTTCATTTTTTATATCATGAATACCTAAACGGTTAGCTATTGGTGCATAAATTTCTAAGGTTTCGCGGGCAATACGACGTCGTTTGTCAGGTCGTAAAGAGCCCAAAGTACGCATATTATGAGTACGGTCGGCAAGTTTTATTAAAATAACACGAATATCTTGCACCATGGCAAGTACCATTTTACGGAAGTTCTCCGCTTGCATCTCTTCTTTATTATCAAATTTTAGCTTATCAAGCTTACTGACGCCTTCAACAAGCTCAGCCACGGTATGGCCAAAAAGTTCAGCTAATTCATCTTTAGTAACTTCGGTATCTTCAATAACATCATGCAACAAGGCGGCCATGAGCGTTTCATGATCTAAACGCATTTGGGCTAAATTTATTGCAACAGCAACAGGATGAGTTATATAAGGATCACCGCTAGAGCGCATTTGTCCATCATGGGCATCACGTGCAACAACATAGGCGTGCTTTAACAGATCAATTTGTACTTTTGATAGGTAAGTAGAGCTAAGTTCTTTTAAAGGTTCAAATAGGTACACCTAATACTCCAAATTGAGAGGGAAGAAGGGGGCATTTGAGTATATACCCTAGTTAATACTCTAATATAAATAGAATACGCGTCAATAGGCTCTATTGACAAGGAAAAAATAGAATTCGACTTATATTAGATCAATAAAAAACGCGTAACCTATCTTCCGATATAAATCAGAATGGGGTACGCGTTTTTAACAGCTTAAAAATCTAGCTTTCTACAAGTAGAAAAGAGAAGTTTTTAGCTTAATTCGTCTTGTTGACCACCAACAATCGCGGCAACAGCATCTAATTCAGCAGTGTCTTGCTGGATTTGTTGTGCACGATCAGAAGTGTTCATAATGTCTGTAGTAATTAAACCTGCTTCGATTTCACGCAAAGCAATTACCGTTGGTTTGTCGTTTTCGACTTCAACCAATGGATCTTTTCCGCCAGTTG
>Ga0209396_1000211_pt1 | contig 75141 bp, 68 predicted proteins | sample GOMGulsemesocosm_6_FD_184638 | JGI IMG/M metagenome (GOLD analysis project Ga0209396, IMG submission 184638) | Methane-oxidizing microbial communities from mesocosms in the Gulf of Mexico - GOM8C Gulf of Mexico (SPAdes) (version 2) | ecosystem: Environmental > Aquatic > Marine > Cold seeps... | reverse complement strand
GCTAGATCAATGGCGATTACATTAGAATAAGTCATGTATGGCTCCTTTGTGAAAGTAGGCTTACTTATCACGTTACTCCGTTGGAAGTGGGAGTCCATACATCTCTGTGGTCAATATTCTTTTGGCTTTTAGCTTTTTATTTTAGCCCTTGCCAATAATATTCCCCGCATGCAAACCACACTCTTTATGATCGCCGCCTTCCCACCACCAGCGGCCTTCACGCTCGTGCTGATTAGGCAAAACAGGGCGAGTACAGGGCTCACACCCAATGCTGATATACCCTTGATTATGTAGCTCATTAAACGGCACATCAAAAATTTTAATATATTCCCATACCTGCGCCGACGTCCAGTTAGCCAGTGGGTTGTACTTATAAAGCACTTCGCCAGCGCCCGGGAAGTTGTCTTTTTCACATAAGGCAATTTCAGTTCGAGTGCCCGGGCTTTGATCTTTGCGCTGGCCAGTCACCCAGGCATCTAAAGTAGTCAGCTTGCGTTTAAGGGGGGCGATCTTACGCACACCACAGCATTCTTTATGGCCATCTTCATAAAAGCTGTACAAGCCTTTTTCTTTACTAAAAGCTTCTAACGCTGCTTGTTCTGGCGACATCAGTTCAATTTGAATATTGTAATGCTTACGAACTTTTTCAATAAACTGGTAGGTCTCAGGATGAAGACGTCCAGTATCTAAACAAAATATCTGTACGTTAGGATCAATCTTAGTGGCCATATCAACCAAGATGACGTCTTCTGCACCACTGAAGCTAACAGCGATTTTGCCATGAGTTTCAATGGCATGTTTGATTAGGTCCTTTGGGCGTTTATCGGCAAAGTCCTGATTGATTTGGTCTAGATCAAGCATGTAATTACTCTCTGTCACGGTTGTTTCTTGATTTTATAGGTAGGTCATAGGTCAAATAATAGGTCTATAGAAGCAAGAATATCATGTTTACACATATGCTTTAAAATAATTAAAGCTGATATTAATATAATGAAATGTCTGCATCACAAGGGCTTCTAACCGCGTCTGACTATTGTTTTTAGCCGATTTGCTGTTAGAGTACGCACTTTTCTTATCGTCAAAAACACTGTCAAAAATTGGAGAATATTGTGGAAGTAGCTTGCTTAGATCTTGAAGGTGTATTAATTCCTGAAGTCTGGATAGAATTTGCCAATAAAACAGGCATTGAAGAGTTAAAAGCGACAACGCGTGATATTCCAGATTACGACGTATTAATGAAGCAGCGTCTACGCATCCTGGATGAGCACGGCTTTAAGCTACAAGACATTCAAGCTGTGATCGCAACCCTTAAGCCTTTAGAGGGTGCAGTTGAATTTATTGATTGGTTACGTGAACGTTTCCAAGTGATTATTTTGTCTGATACTTTTTATGAGTTCTCTCAGCCTTTAATGCGTCAGCTAGGTTTCCCAACTTTATTCTGTCATCGCTTAGAAACTGATGAAGAAGGCCGTGTAGTAGATTATCATTTACGCCAAGCCGATCCTAAGCGCCAGTCTATTCGTGCCTTGCAGACAATTTACTACCGCACGATTGCGGCCGGTGATTCTTACAACGATACAACGATGTTGGCCGAAGCCGATGCGGGCATCTTGTTTAAAGCGCCTAAAAACGTAATTGAAGAGTTTCCGCAGTTCCCTGCAGTTCATGAATTTGAAGACCTTAAGAAAGAATTCTTAAAAGCTTCTAGCCGCGATTTAACGCTTTAGTTGGTAAAACAAACAGTGTTTAGAGCCCTCTAAACACTGCTGGAAAGGGTGCTATTAAAGGCCCTGTTAAAAAAACATCCAGTTGTGCTTTCGCTTTTCCTCTGTGTTCTCTGTGCCCTCTGTGGTTAATATCTTTACCGCTTTTAAAGCACCAAAAGAAACAAAGCTGTTTAACCACAGAGGCCACAGAGCGCTCCGCTTCACAGAAGAAGGCTAGATCTTTTCAATGGTGTCCATAATGCGTCGTATCTTGGTTAAGCTCTCTTCGTATTCCTCTGCACAATCCGAATCTACAGTAATACCGCCACCGCCCCAGCAAGTAATCGTATTGTCACGAAATTCCAAACTGCGTATCAGAATGTTAAAGTCGGTATTGCCCGTATCAGAAAAATACCCAAAGCTACCGCAATATAAAGATCGCGGCTGAACTTCCAGTTCATCAATGATTTCCATGGCGCGTTTTTTCGGTGCGCCAGTAATTGAACCACCAGGGAAAGCATTACCAATCGCTTCAGCATGGCCAATGCCGGGTTTTAGCTGCGCACTGATGGTACTCACTAAATGATGCACGTTCGGGTGAGACTCTAATTCAAACAATTTATCAACCTGAACGCTGCCAGGTTCGGCAGATATACTGAGGTCGTTACGCAGTAAGTCAACAATCATCAGATTCTCTGCCTGATTCTTGCTGCTATTAACCAGTTCTTTGATCAGCGCCTGATCGAGGATCGGATCATCACTGCGTTTAATGGTCCCTTTAATAGGCTTTGCTTCTAACTTGCCCGAGCTATTAATACTAATGAAGCGCTCCGGGCTCATACTCACTAATTCGCAACTTTCACCTTCAAAGTAGCAGCCAAAGCTGGGTTTTAGCGCTTTGAATAAAGGCATCAGTGTGTCGAGTGGAGAGCCTGTGTAATTAGGACTAATAAAAGGATGAGTTAGATTAACCTGATAGCAGTCGCCTGCTATTAAGTAGTCTTGAACTTTAGAAAAAGCCAGCTGGTAATTTTGCTGGCCCCACTTCGCAATAAAGGGTTCTGCTTGGAAGCTTGATGGCGGAGCGAGTGCTGATTCTAATTCGGGTGCTAATTCAGGAGTTGATGCTAGTACTGTTGAAGGTGCTGCCTTCTCACTTAACTGTGCAGCCAATAACCACTCATACACATCTATCGCGGCCTGATCGGGTTCACCTAATAAATAAAAGCAGCTGTTGATGTGGTCAAAACAAATGCTCCATGGGTAGTAGTTAAACTCTGCCATAACCAGAGGCGCTGTACTTTGCGCTTGAGGATAAGAGAAATAGCCAACCCAGCCAGAATGAAAGGGTACTTCTCGGCCATTTGTCAGCGCTAAATCTGTGTCATCGTGGGGTGATTGTTTAGTAATTGAGCTATTATCGGTTAAAAAAGCTTGTTTCCAGCGATTAATCTCATCCTGGCAGCTAAACGACTTAGATTGAGTCGGGTTGGCAGATAGAAAGCTGAATTGTCTATCGCGGTTAATGTCTTTATTTTCGTCTATATTGTTTTCTTCGGCCATATTAGCTTGTGCTGCCTGAGATGACTCAGAAACAAGAAGGCTGATCTTATGTAAAGATAAGTTGTTTTTAGCTGAACGGCTCATCTTTATAGCTGAAATGAATAACAGGCAAGAATCAAAAGCGGGCGAGTCGGAAGAATGTACGTTGGTGCTAGTACGATTGTTTTGAAAAGGCATTAAAAACGACTCGGGAGTAGGTGGGATTCTGCCAAATTAGCGGGTTGTAAGACACTTGACTCTATCTGTCTGTAGTTTACAAAAAAACTGGCGGTAATGTTGAAAAATCTCTAGACAAAGGAACACCTGCATAATATTGTTTGTCCAACTTCTGATCTTAGTTAAAGAGTAAATCTTCACTAAGACGGCAGGGCTAGAAATATAACAATAACAATGAACTATGCATGATTAGATTCTCAGAGAAGGCAAATCTTAAACGATAAGCAGTTTCTACCCAGGGAATAAGAGTAGGGAATACTACTCATAATCATAAAATAACGGAGTGTGCACTCATGAAAACTTTTAAGAAAATTGCTTTAGTAACTGCAATTGCTGCAGCCCCTTTCGCAGCTCAAGCTGGTCTTGTATCAATCGAAGATGCTGAAATGTCAAATGTAACAGGTCAGGCTGGTGTTACTGTTGATATTACTATCGGTGGTGAAGGTATTTCTGTTGGTGAAATTGAATATACTGATGAAGGTTCTGTTTCTATTCAGAATGTAACCATCAATAATGTAAACAACCTTAGTCAAACTATTGATGTAGATGCTGAAGGTAACCTTTTAATTGGTACTACTGCTATTGACGGTGTTCAGTTAGCTATTGGTAACTCAGGATCAGATACTAGTCAGTTTAGCGCTGTAGCCTTGCGCAGCACTGCTGGAGAGACTTCTGAGTTAGTGAATAATGTAAGCATGACTGTTGATTTGGGTGTAAGTACTACTCAAATAATGAATATGGCAGCTGCTGGCAACTCTCTTGCTGCAGACGCTGTGTCTGATGGATTTAATAATCCTAACGCTTTTGCTGGCTCTGTAGCAATTCGTTCTACAAGCTCTCTTGAGATCACAGATCTTGATGTTGGTTTGTTTGGTTATACTTCTGAGCAAGCTGTAGCAAAGATGAATAGCCAGTTGAGTACGACAGTAGCCTCTGATTTCGACTTGAATACTATTACTCAGACGGTTGCTAATGCGACTACCGCTTTTGAAGGTACTACAGAGTATACTGCTGCTGTAAATGCTGGTGCTGCTTTAGGAGCTGCTAATACCACGTATGGTACTTCGCAAGCTACACTGGAAGGCGTGGATAATATTGTAACTTATAATGCTGACGGTACTGTTTTAACTGCGACTTTGGCTGATGGTACAACTGATATCTCTGGTAATGCAGATGCAACGGCTGTTAACACAAACGCTGGAGCTCTAGCTACTGCCTCGGGTAATCTAACTACTGCTCAGGTAAACTTGTCTGCGACTTCGGAAGCTGACGATCTTGCCAAATCAGGCGCTAAGGCAAATGCAAATGGTTCTGCTATTGCCCTTACAAACGTTAGGTTCTACGGTACTGGTGGTATAGGTACTAAAGCATCAATGGATCAGGTTATTTGGGCTGTAGGTGGTGATTCGACTGAAGCTGGATCAACTGCTGGTGTATATATTCAGATGGGCGCTATTAAAGGCACATTGGATATTGGTGGTATTGAGTTAGGTGGTCACTCCATTGGTCAGGTTAAGGTATCAAACATTAATCTTGCTGGTATGACTCAGCGCATTTACGGTCACCCATAATTTTGTGTGATTTGCTGATTGTTTAAAAGAAACCCGCTTCGGCGGGTTTTTTTATACCATTAATTTGGCAGTACTGCATAGCTGATGCTAACCCTTATTGTTGTATTGCAGCTTGAGAGCTCTCGGTTTTGTATGTTATATGTGCCGTATTTTACTGTGGCCTACTTTGTCCTTTTTAAGCGTAAATATTCCCTAAATGTCTGAATTGATAGTAATTATCTGTGGTCTTTTTAGTAAACTTCTGTAACATGATCAGCATATCTGGAACAACAAATAATAATAATCCAGGGCGCTTCTTCAGGGAGTTGGGGAAATATTGTGTTAATAATCTTGTTGGGTTCTATCATTGCATTCTCTATCGTTAACGAGCTGGCCATTGTGTCGGATCGTGCAGATGGTGATATCGTTTATCGCGTTGCTAATACCGAAGTTGCTCAGCAAGATGTGTTTATTAACGTCGAGCCTCTTTCGACTCAGCGTTTTAATAACGTTGTGCGTCAAGCCTTTGATTACAGCTGCGGCTCTGCAGCACTCACAACTGTTCTCGATTTCTATCTAGGTCGTAACTTCCAAGAACGTCAGGTGATGGAAGGTCTACTGCGTTTTGGTGAAACTGAACGCATCGTTGAGCGACGCGGTTTCTCTTTGCTAGATATGAAACGCCTTGTTACGGCACTGGGTCACCCGTCGGGTGGTTTTAAAGCTGAGGCTTCTGATTTAGAAGAGCTCGATCACCCAGCGATTGCCCCTATTGAATACGCCGGTTTTAAACACTTTGTTGTTGTGCGTGCCGTTTATGATGGTCGTGTCTTTGTTGCTGATCCCGCTCTGGGAAATATCAGTTTTACTATGCATCGCTTTTTAGAAATTTGGGATAATAACGTTTTGTTTATTGTCTTCCCGAACGGTCACAAGCCTGCCAGCGGATTAGAATTACAAGAACAAGATTTACGTTATGTGTCTGATCATATAATTGCAGAAAATACCTTTAAAGAATTCCCCCATTTCGCAATGCCAGTTGATGGCAACTTATATAATAAAATTGCTGCTCTGAATAATAATTCATTTTTCAAGTTCGATGTTGCCAGAAATGATACGGCTGCTGCGATTACCGATTTTGGCGAAGTTGTTCAGCCGGGTGAGCCAAGATTAAATGCAGAGGGTGAGCAATATTACCCAACGGATAAAAATGAATTCTATACAAACGATGGGGATAAAGATGATTTTAACTCCATTAACTGGACTACGAAAACCTGGGTTGATGGTGCGAAACCTAGAATAGAAAAGAACATACGCTACAAGCGTAACTAATTAAAATAAGAATTAATAAAAAATAGGGATTCCAATGGGGATTAAGCTGCATTCATCATTATTATTGATCGCTCTTAGTGCAACTGGCGCTTCTTTGGTTCAGGCCGCGGATGTTTCACAGGCGCGGGATGCGTTAACCAAGCAAGACTCGGATGTCGACGCTGAACAGGCTTTGGAAGAAGTTTTTGAGGCCGCTGCAAGCAGCTACTCATTACTGAAACAGGGTGGCATTGGTTTAAATTATAGCTTTGATTACAGCTATTATGGCGACCAGCGTTTGAATCTTATTATTGAACCTCAAACCAATGCAGCGGGTGAACCTACCGGTTCTTCTAATATTTTGAGTGCTGATGTTTCACCGTCTGCCTCTCATACGTTTACTAATTCTTTTAGCCTTGATTATGGTTTGATGGATAACGTCACCATCGGTGGCCGTTTGCCATTAGTTGCTAAATTCGATACTGAACAAGATATGACTAACTTTGCGATGGGTGATTTAAGCGGAACAGTCCGCTGGCAGCCATGGGGTATTGTTCCTGGAACCATCAGCAAGACGTTGTTTGGTTCTTTAAAGCTTAAAACTGCTGATAGCCCCTATGAAATTGATACCAGTAAGCACCTTGCTACTGGTTCAGGTTATTACAGCATTAGTGGTGGCGCGAGTATCTCTAAGGTATTAGATCCAGTTGTATTATTTGGCTCGGGTACTTACGGTTATAACATTCCTGAAACGGATCTAAATCAAGTTCGTGATGGCGCTATTCTAAAAGAAGTACACCCAGGTAGTTCTTTGTCGGGCTCGATGGGTTTCGCTTATTCGCTTTCTTATGATGTGTCTTTGAGTGTTTCTTTCCAAGCTTCTTATAACGATGAAACAAAGTTCGTACTGCAGCGTGGTAATGACAAAATCAATAGCACCGTGGGTAGTCAGGTTACTGGCATTATGAATTTTGCATTAGGTGTGCGTATTTCACCTAAAACCATTACTAATATTAATGTAGGTTTTGGTATGACCGAGTCAGCGCCTGATTTCATGGTTGGATTTTCGATGCCCATCGATATCGAAGGCGTGAAGGCAAGCTTGTAAACATCGCATAAAGGCAATAAGGAGACAAAGATGAATATTGCGATGTTTAAACGACTAACGTTACTAACCCTTGGGTTGGCGGCGAGTAGTTCTCAAGCGCAGTTAGCGACAAACTTATTTATTGATACCAAAGCTATGTCTATGGGTAATGCTGTCACGGCAGACCCGGTTGGTATCATGAGTATTCACTTCAACCCAGCGGGTTTAACCAAGCTGGATGGAAGACAGATTCAATTTTCACTGCAAAACATTTACTTAAAAGCAGAGTACAGTTTTACGGTTCCTGATCATTATGATGGTGAAGGTCAGTTATTAGATATTAATGACGATCCCGTCGGCGGTCAAAGTGGCGAAGCCAGTGCTGCGGCGTATATCCCGGGTGTCGGTATTGTGCCAATGGATACCTTGCCGATTTTGCAATTACCTTCCGCGGGTATGTCAATTAAGCCGGAAGGATCACGCTTTACCTTTGCAAACGCAGTTTATGCACCGATGGCCGCAGGCTTTGCTAAAGAGGATGATGACCCAGGTCGTTATCAGGCTAAAAAAGTGGCCATGCAGCGTTTCGCTTATTTGACGCCTTCTTTTGGTTATCAGGTTAATGATGAATTTGCAGTCGGGGCTAGTTTCTTATTTAGCTCTCATGCGTTAGCGCTTGAGCAAGATTTACGTGCACCGAGTATTTTGATCGCGGTGGCTGATCAGTTGCAGGATGCATTTGGTTGTTTTGATGACGAAACAGGTAAGCCTACCGGTAATGATCCTCTGGTACCCCTTATTGCTTTGTGTGGTGGTAAAATTGGACCGTACGAAGATGTAGGTACTTTGAAAGTTGATACCCAAGAGAGTTTATCGCCTTCATTCAATATCGGTTTCTTGTGGGAGCCTAAAGAGTGGTTTGCTTGGGGTGCAACGTATCAAAGTGGCGCTACGGCTCATTTGAAAGGAACTTACGAGCTAGAGTATACCGATGATTTTGCTGGTTTCTTCCAGAAGCTGCAGTCGACTATTTTTGGTGCTATTGGTGGTGCAATTTTCCAACTGCCGACAGGTGTTAAGAAAGAATCAGGTTTGGTTTCTACCGAGCAAGTCTTTCCTCAGCGTTTTCAAACCGGTATTAAATTAAAGTTTTTTGAAGATTTTCAATTCAACTTTGATTTAGGTTGGACTGATTTTGATAAGTGGGATTACTTAGAGCTTAAATTCGATCGCCCAGTGAGCTTTTTAAGTTCAGCTAAAATTTTAGCACCGGGTTTGGTGACCGATACTTCGTTAAAGCAGCCGCTTGGCTTTAAGAGTGTTTGGAGTCCAGCCTTTGGTTTTGGTTATGATTTGAATTCTCGTGTGCAGTTGCGTGCCGGTTATGAACCTCGTGCCACATCGATTCCCGATGAGGCTATGAGTATTCAAGCACCCTTAGGTTTCGCTGAGCTGTATACTATGGGTATGGGCTATGTTTGGGATAAAGACAGTGTGGTTGATTTCTCGATTGCTTTTATGCAATCTAAAGAAACAATTTATGCTGATCCGCAAGAACAAAATGATGTTGGCCCTTATTCAAATTCAAGTAATGCGCTAAACAGGAACTGTTTGACATGTACGGTAACCAACCCTTATCCAAGTCTGGATGTAAGAACCAAGCTAACCATCGGCGCTGTGGGTATTACTTACCGAACAAAGTTCTAATTAAAAATTGTATACGGGGCCTTTTATTTTTAAGTGCTCTGCCTTTAGCCGGACTCTCGAATGCCGAGCTGGCTAGTGCAGAGCAAGAACCGCGGTATTACACCTGGGTTGACGCCCAGGGCATTATGCACAATACCTTAATTACTCCACAGAAGACTCCTCAGCCAACCCTACAGGAAACGCCTCAACCTACTGCTAAGCCCGGTTTTGATAAGAGCGAATTTCCATCAGAAGAAGCGTACCAGCAAAATCAGAAAGATCAGTTAGAAGCACAAAAACCTTTTTTCACTTGGACGGATGCGCAGGGTATTGTCCGCAGCGAGGTTAAACCTGACGTTGTGGTTGATTTCGTGGCTGAAGAAATTGTATACGATGCGGTTTTCGCGCCGCCGTTTCGCTTGCCTAGCTATGTAATGGAAGGCCAGTGCTGTGAAAATTATGCCGATGCGTTTAGTGCCGTCGCTAAATTTAATGGCTCGGCCAGCTATCTCGTTGATGAAACACTTTTTCCTTTTCAAACTCAGTCAGGCAATGTAGCGGCGGCGTATTTTGTATTGCCTGAACTGTCGGCGAAAGAAATTATTTTATTAAAGGCTTATAAATTACCTGAACAGAGTTCTTTTGAGGTGATTGCTTTAGATAAAGCCTTTCAGCCTCTTTATCTCGGTTCAGAATTGGACGGTTTGTTTATTGAGCAAACTTGGAAAGATCTAGCGTATAAGCAATTAATGCTGGAAATATCTGATACGGAAATTGCCTACCTAGTTGTTTTTATGCGATCCAATGTCACTTCATCAGGAATGCCTGCGTTAACCGATTATCGGCTATCGGTTATGCGAGATCAATTACTTGATTAAGCAGCGTCAGGTGTTTCACTTTGGCGAAGCGCAAGTTGCTTATACTCTTTTTAGTGCTGACGAATACGACAGATCTGCACCTCGGCGTATTGTGCTTTTACATGGCGCAGGGGTTGCTGGTGAGCTGACGTGGACCTTCATTATCAATTACCTCAAGCACTGGGATGAAATATTAGTGCCTGACTTGTTGGGGATGGGTGAGAGCTTTTTTGATTGCTCTGATCAGCTGCCTTTTTCAATCGCTGACATTTGTCATTCTCTTTTCGGATTGTTGCGTCATCATCAATGGCAGGCTTTTGATCTCGTCGGTTATTCTTTGGGTGGCTTAGTGGCGCTGGAGTTGAATAGCGAAGCGAAGAGAGAGCTGAATCAGCAGTCAGAACCGGATGTCGATATTAATTCCCTCTGCTTAATCGAGCCGGCATTGTTTAGTGATGAGTCATTACAGGCGGCACTCAGCTTTCGCCAAGTATTTGTTCCTTTGGCAGCGAATATAAAAGCCGAGCCCGCCAACGATCAGCACTTTATCGACTTTCTAGATTTAGTTTCCCCTAATCGAAAGAGCAGCGTGCAGATGGATAAACTGGCAATACAGCGGCTACAGTTGAGGCCCTTAGGTTTTGCTCATGCGCTGGCAGCTGTTTCTGATTATGCAGATCACTTGAATGAGGGGCGATTGCAGCAATTGATTGCCAGTATTCCTAATGGCTTAGGTATAGTGGGTAGCTTGTCTAGCCCTGGTTTATTGCTAGCGCAACAGAAAATACAACATCAGTTGCAAAGTTCTTCGTCTAGCCAGAGCCGGCATTGGCATATTGAATCGTTAGCCAATGCCGACCACAGTCTGGTCTATGTAAGACCTAAACTGGTGGCTAAGCTGATTAACGAGTACCTAGGCGATTCGGCGTAATTTCAGTTAATTGAATCTGCGCTGCAGTTTGGCGGCGGCCATGATGCGGGTCGATATTTCTTCTACTGAAGCATCGGTGGTGCTGAGGTAGGGGATGTGATTCTTTTCAAATAAGTGTTCTACTTCGTCCACTTCGTGGTAACACTGTTTCAATGAGGCGTAGCGGCTATTAGCGCGGCGCTCGTTGCGGATTGCTGAAAGGCGATCAGGATCAATTGTTAGACCAAACAATTTCTGCTTTTTATCTTTCAAGCAAGCTGGCAGTGTTAATTCTTCCATATCATCTTCAGTCAGTGGATAGTTGGCGGCTTTTATCCCGAACTGCATAGCCATGTAGAGGCAGCTTGGTGTCTTACCACTGCGCGATACCCCGACCAAAATAATATCGGCTTCATCGTAATAGCGTGTGCGTGCGCCATCGTCGTTATCCAGTGCGTAATTGATGGCGGCGATGCGAGCTACATAGCTATCGCTTAGGGCGCTTTGGTGCGATTTACCGACGGTATAGGATGATTTATCACCCAGCTCACTTTCCAGTGGCGAGAGAAAGGTCGAGAAAATATCAACTTTAAAAGCATTCGCGCCATCGATCACTTTACGAATATTCTTGTCAACAATGGTATCAATAACAATCGCAGTTTGACCTGATTCTTCCTGCGCCCGATTAATCTCGTTGACAACGGCGAGGGCTTTTTCTTCACTATCGATATAAGGCATAGTAATGCGTTCAAATTGAATGCTTTCAAACTGTGAGAGCAAGCTATTGCCTAAAGTTTCAGCAGTTATGCCGGTGCCATCAGAAATAAAAAAAGCGTAACGTTTCATAAGTCCTACTTGGTGGTAAAATGTCGACTGCACGATTATATTAGTTAATGGCCAATATATGTCAGTATTTATCAGAGGAGAAGGGCTTTGACGCAGAATACACTTTGGTTTGATCAAGTATCGATCAATGATGTCGATAAAGTTGGTGGGAAGAACGCTTCGCTTGGCGAGATGATTAGCAACTTGTCTGCTTTGCAGGTGTTAATACCCAATGGCTTTGCAACGACAGCAGAAGCGTATGTGAATTTTTTATCTTACCAGGGCTTGGCTGAAAAGATTGATCAGCGTTTATCAGGCTTAGATGTAGAAGATGTTCAGGCTTTATCGGCAGCCGGTAGTGATATTCGCCAGTGGATTTTAGCCGCACCTTTTCCACAAGATTTAGTGACCGATGTATCTACTTGCTTTGCTGAACTTCAGCAGGGTGATGAAGAGTTAGCGGTCGCGGTTCGCTCATCAGCAACCGCTGAGGATTTACCTGATGCCTCGTTTGCCGGTCAGCAGGAAACGTATTTAAATATCGTTGGCATTGATGCAGTTCTTGATGCGATGAAAGATGTGTTTGCCTCTTTGTTTAATGATCGCGCGATTGCTTACCGCGATCACCATGGCTTTGATCATAATAAAGTAGCGCTGTCAGCCGGCATTCAGCGCATGGTGCGCAGTGAAACAGCCTCGTCGGGAGTGATGTTTACTCTGGATACTGAGTCAGGTTTTGAAGATGTGGTATTTATTACGGCCTCTTACGGCTTAGGCGAGACGATTGTTCAGGGTGCGGTAAACCCGGATGAGTTTTATGTTCATAAAGAAACCTTAGCTCAAGGTCGACCGGCAATTTTACGCCGCAACCTCGGTGCAAAAGCCTTAAAAATGATTTACGGCGATGAGGGTGTCACGGGTAAGTCTGTCGTTACCCAGCGTGTTGATCGTGAATTACGTCGAGTATTTTCGATTAATGATGCCGAAGTCACCGAGCTGGCTAGGCAAGCTGTGATCATTGAGCAGCATTACAAGCGCCCGATGGATATTGAGTGGGCTAAAGATGCTGACGATGGCAAAATGTATATTGTTCAAGCGCGTCCTGAAACTGTTAGAAGTCGTACCGACAAAAATGTGATGGAGCGTTACCTGTTAAAAGAAACAGGTCGTGTTTTGATAGAAGGTCGGAGTATCGGTCACCGAATAGGTAAAGGCCGAGTGCGGGTAATAAAAAGCATTGATGATATGGATCAAGTGCAAGCCGGTGATGTGCTGGTTGCGGATATGACAGACCCTGATTGGGAACCTGTGATGAAACGATCCGCGGCGATTGTGACTAATCGTGGTGGCCGTACTTGTCATGCCGCTATTATCGCGCGTGAGTTAGGTATTCCTGCGATTGTTGGTTGTGAGGATGCTACCCGCGTTTTGCAGGATGGTCAGGAAGTTACGGTATCGTGTGCCGAAGGTGATACCGGTTTTGTCTATGAGGGCGGTTTGGCGTTCGATATTAAAACTAACAGTGTCGAGTCGATGCCAGATTTACCGTTCAATATTATGATGAATGTGGGCAATCCCGATCGTGCTTTTGATTTCCAGTCGTTACCTAATGCCGGTGTCGGTTTAGCGCGTTTAGAATTTATTATTAATCGTATGATTGGTGTGCACCCGAAGGCGTTATTGAATTTTGATAGCTTGCCGGAAGAAGTTAAGTTCACGGTAGAGCGTCGGATTTCAGGTTATAAAAGCCCTGTCGATTTTTACGTTGATAAATTAGTCGAGGGTATTTCAACCTTAGCTGCGGCATTTTATGGTAAGAAGGTGATTGTTCGTCTTTCTGATTTTAAATCAAACGAATATGCCAATTTGATCGGCGGTCGTTTATACGAGCCTGAAGAAGAAAATCCGATGTTGGGCTTTCGTGGCGCTTCCCGTTACATTTCTGACCAGTTTCGTGATTGCTTTGAGCTAGAATGTCGCGCGATGAAAAAAGTCCGTGATGAAATGGGCTTTACCAATGTCGAAATCATGGTGCCTTTTGTTCGTACGGTTGACGAAGCACGTCAGGTTGTCGAATTGCTGGCTGAAAATGGTTTAGTTCGAGGGGAAAACGGTTTACGTTTGATTATGATGTGTGAATTGCCAGCGAACGCCATTCTAGCGGAGCAATTTTTAGAGCATTTTGATGGTTTCTCTGTTGGCTCTAATGATTTAACGCAGCTAACGTTAGGCTTGGATAGAGACTCTGGTATTATTGCGCACTTGTTTGATGAGCGTAATGAAGCGATTAAAATTCTATTAATGAATGCAATCCAAGCGTGTAAGAAAGCGGATAAATATATTGGTATTTGTGGGCAAGGTCCATCAGATTACCCTGATTTTGCAAAGTGGTTAATGGAACAGGGGATTGATAGTGTTTCACTTAATCCTGATTCTGTTTTGGATACCTGGTTCTTTTTGGCGGATAAAACCAATTAATGAAAAGTAGTAGTGAATTTTTCCCGGTAAGTTTATTAAAAGCTGATGTTATTGGTGATTTAACCGACGATGTGTATTTAATAAAACACGGTCGCGATAATGATCCGAGTGTGCAGATAGCGCTGAGTCACATTGGTATTTATGGCCAATCTAGCAAAGGCAAACAGCCCATTGTTTTGGTGCATGGCAGTTTTACCAATCGTGGTTTCTGGCTTTCTTCGCAAGGTATTGGTCTTGCGCGCTATTTGGTCGAAGCGGGCTTTGATATTTGGCTGATGGAAATGCGTGGGCATGGGCTATCGCCTCGTAATATGGCTTATAAAGATAATTGTTTAGAGCATTATGCGTTATCCGATGTGCCTGCTATTAATGAATTTGTGATTGAGAAAACAGGTTTGAAACCTGTTTGGCTAGGTCATTCAATGGGTGGGGTATTAATTTCAAGTGCCATTGCCGCTGGTACCTTGCCAGAAATTCAGGTCGCAGCAATCGCGCTATTAGGTACTCAGATTGTACGCCGCCGCTGGTTTTTACAAGTTCCATTTGTCAGTTCACTGGGTAAGCTTTGGTTTGCCTTAAAGCCTGAAATGGATGGGCGTAAATTAAAAATTGGCCCTGAAAATGAACCCGCCGGCATTGCCAAAGAATATCTACGTTGGTTGGGCTTGTTGGGGCGCTGGCGCTTCAAACAAAATAAAACCCCGCTATTAGCGAAGTGGCAGGGCGTTAATATTCCGGTGCTGGCGATGGTCGGAAAGGATGATCAATCTGATCCAGCTAAGCATTGTCAGCGTTTTTATGAGCTGTGCGGTTCAGACGAAAAAGTATTCAAGTTGCTCGCCAAGGAGAGTGGCTTTAGTCGCGACTTCGGCCATGTTGATATGGTCGTAAGCAAAGAGGCCGCAAAAGAAGTTTGGCCAGAATTATCGAGCTGGTTAGCGGCAATAAAACCGACGGCTGCATAAGTATTTTATTATTTAATGATATGACTAATAGGAAAGAAAAATGACTCAATATATTACGCCGGATTTGTGTGATGAATATCCAGATTTGGTTCAGGTGGTTGAGCCTATGTTTAATAATTTTGGCGGCCGAGATAATTTTGGTGGCCAAATTGTTACGGTTAAGTGTCATGAAGATAACTCTAAAGTAAAAGAGTTGGTTGCTACTGACGGCACGGGTAAGGTCATGGTTGTTGATGGTGGTGGTTCACTGCGTCATGCTTTATTAGGTGATATGTTAGCAGAGAAGGCGGCTAATAATGGTTGGGAAGGTTTGATTATTTACGGCTGCATCAGAGATATCGATGTTATCGTGCAAACGGATTTGGGTGTGCAGGCTTTAGCGACTAACCCATTGAAAACGGATAAGCGCGGCCTCGGTGATGTCGATGTGCCAGTAAAGTTTGGCGGTGTTGTATTCACCCCAGGTGAATATGTTTATGCCGACAATAACGGCATTATTGTTTCTCCTAAAGAGTTAATAATGCCTTAGAGATGAGCCATTAGTAATTCATCAAGAATAAAAATGCCGCTTGTTAGCGGTTTTTTTATATCTTCATTTCAGAAAGTTCTTCTGTAATCTTTCTTTTTAGTTTTTCTAGCTTCATGTCGTTTAAATCAAAATATTCCATAATGGGTTCTGCAACTATTTTCCATTCATGATTTGTCGGGACCTGTGCAATGTGACCTGATAAGTGTGAAAACAGTTCGGCCAGTTTTAGTATGGCAATGCTGTCGAGTAATACTTTATCTTCACCCTCTTTGAATTGTTGGATAATCCACTTTGAAGAATGATGATTTCTAATGATAAGTGCTTGTTGTTCCGATAAGTGCCACTTAAGGGCAATGTCTGCGCCTAAGCTTGCATGGTCGCATTTTAAGTGGTGTTGCTCGAATGCAGTGATTGCACCGCTTTCATGCTTGTAGGCTGATTTGATGATGGTTCGGTAGTTGCTAAAGTGGGTGAGCATGGGTGCCATGGCAATATTATGGAATAGGCCTAATTCATAAGCATCTTCGGCGCTTGATTTTTTTAATGCTTTAGACAGTAATACGGCAACGATGGCGACGCGATTGGATGAGCTCCAGATCTCTTCAAGGAAAGCGCTGTTCTTTGTTATAAAGGCGGTTCTAAGAGAGCGGGCGGTAGTGAGTCGGGTAATCCTGTCTTTACCTAAAAAACGAACGGCTTCTTCTATGTTGGATATATTGCGGACTAGATTAAAGAAGGGGGCGTTAATGGTTTCTAGTACTTCTTGGGCTAGCTCAGTATCTTGAGCAATTATGTTTCCTAAGGTGCCAGTATCTGCACTATCGGAGCGTAATTGTTGAACGATTGGGGGTGGGCCTGGTAGCGATATATCAGAAGTATCTGCATTCGCCTCAGTTTGTGAATCTGTCATAAACTCCCTTCCGAAGGGTAACTAAACTTTTGAAAGTATAGCTTATCCTTCGAAAGGTGTTAGCTTAAGGCTGATTACTGATCAGATTGATCGTTCTCAGCTGCTGCTTGCTTGCGTAAACTACGTGGGTCATTTGCAGCTCGAACTGGCTGGCGACGACGACGTACCTCAGGCTCTGCAGGTGCTTTAGCTTCTTGCTTAGGCGCTTCAACTTTAACTTCAGTCTTAATAGGCGCTTCAGTTTTTGCAGCTTCTTGCTTAGGCGCTTCAACTTTAACTTCAGTCTTAACAGGCGCTTCAGTTTTTGCAGCTTCTTGCTTAGGCGCTTCAACTTTAACTTCAGTCTTAACAGGCGCTTCAGTTTTTGCAGCTTCTTGCTTAGGTGCTTCAACTTTAGCTTCAGTCTTAACAGGCGCTTCAGTTTTTGCCACTTCTTGCTTAGGTGCTTCAACTTTAACTTCAGTCTTAACAGGGGCTTCAGTCTTAGCCACTTCTTGCTTAGGTGCTTCAACTTTCACTTCAGCTTTCACTGGAGCTTCTTGCTTCGGAGCTTCTGCTTCATGCGCTGCCCAAGGCTTTGCTGTCTCTGCTTTTGCTTCAGACTTAATATCAGCTTTAGGAGCCTCGACTACAGCGTCAGCAGGCTTAGCTGTGTATTCGTTTTGAACGACTGCTGGAGTTGCTACTGTTTCCGTCGTATTAGGACCTCGATCCTGACGATTGCGACGACGCTGGCCGTTATTACGCGGGCGGCGCGGTGCTTTCTCTTGGCTACTTGCGTTAGGTGATGCTGCTTGTGCATCAGGCTTTTTACTTGGACGTTCGTCACGCTTGGTATCGTTATCGCGCTTTACATTGCGATTACGGTTATTGCGGTTTTCTGGCTTGTCACGAGACTCTGTACGATCACGCGACTCATTGCGGGTGCGAGTATCAGCAGGCTTGTTGCGAGCAGGACGATCTGTTGTATTTTCTTTGCGCTCAGGACGTTCGTTTTTACGCTCGTTCTTATTGTCAGAACCGCGTTCAGGACGACGATTGTTCTGCGGACGACGATTACTCTGGCCATCACGTTGATTGCGGCTATTGTTTGGCTTGCTGTTATTCGCTTTTGGCTTCACGTCTGCTTCTTCAGAGCTGAAAAGACCTGAGAGAGTATCAGAGAACTTCTTGAAGAAAGACTTTTGCGGAACGGGTGCACGAGCAGCAGCAACGGCTTTAACAGCAGCGTCTTGCGTCTTGGCAGGTTCTTTGTTTGCATCAGCATCTAGGCCGAAGTCTATTTCAGGTTCGAAATTCTGCTCATGGCTAGCTTGACCGATCAAGGTATCGTCAGGGCGTAAGCGAGTCACTTCGTAATGAGGCGTATCCATGTGCGGATTTGGCAAGATTACAATGCGAGCATTGTGACGATTTTCGATATCGGCAATCACTTCACGTTTGTCGTTCAATAAAAACGAACCTACGTTAAGTGGAACTTCAGCGCGAATTTGACCAGTATTTTCTTTCGCCGCTTCTTCTTCGATTAAACGTAAGATAGACAGTGAAAGGGAAGGTAGGTCACGAACAACACCGGTACCGCTACAACGAGGGCAAACATGACCCGACGTTTCACCTAAGGAAGGGCGTAAGCGCTGGCGAGACATTTCCATCAAGCCAAAGCGAGAGATACGACCGACTTGAACACGAGCGCGATCCATTTCTAGAGCGTTCTTTAAGCGAGTTTCAACTTCACGCTGGTTGCGGTTTGAGTGCATGTCGATGAAATCGATCACCACTAGGCCGCCCATGTCGCGTAAGCGTAGCTGGCGAGCAATTTCTTCTGCCGCTTCACAGTTTGTTGTTGCGGCTGTTTCTTCGATGTCAGCGCCTTTGGTAGCGCGGGCTGAGTTAATATCGATTGAAACTAGCGCTTCCGTTGGGTCGATTACGATCGAGCCACCAGAAGGAAGTTTAACTTCACGTTGGAAAGCAGTCTCTATCTGGCTTTCAATCTGGTAGCGATTGAATAGAGGCACTTTATCTTCGTACAGTTTGAATTTGTTTTCGTACTGCGGCATAACCTGTTGCACAAAGCTAATGGCTTCATCGTAAGCAGATTGGTTGTCGATCAATACTTCACCGATGTCTTGGCGTAGGTAGTCTCGAATAGCGCGAATAACAACGTTGCTTTCTTGTAGGAGTAGGCAAGGAGCCTGGCGACGTGCCGCAGCACCGTCAATCGCCTGCCAAAGTTGCATTAGGTAATCTAAATCCCACTGCAGCTCTTCGCTAGAGCGACCAATACCTGCAGTACGAACGATGACGCCCATATTGTCAGGAACAGTAACGCCCTTCATTGCTTCACGCAGTTCTGTGCGTTCATCACCTTCAATGCGGCGAGAAATACCACCAGCGCGGGCATTATTAGGCATAAGAACCAAATAACGACCTGCAAGGCTAACCATAGTGGTTAATGCTGCGCCTTTGTTACCGCGCTCTTCTTTATCAACTTGAACGATGACTTCTTGGCCTTCGCGCATCACTTCTTTGATGTTGACGCGACCAGAGCCTGGGTTCTTGCTGAAGTAGCTCTTAGAGATTTCTTTAAGCGGTAAGAAGCCGTGGCGATCTGCGCCAAATTCTACGAAAGCGGCTTCAAGGCTAGGTTCGATACGGGTGATCTTACCTTTGTAGATGTTTGATTTCTTTTGTTCACGGGACCCGGATTCAATATCTAGATCATACAGACGTTGGCCGTCGACTAGGGCAACGCGCAACTCTTCCGTTTGAGTCGCATTAATTAGCATTCTTTTCATGTTATATGTGTAGCTCTATGGTGCAAGCACACTAGGCAGCTGACCGTTTGTTGGTCGTCATAGCAAAATCTTTACGGTTGCTTGTTCTATGAGTCCTACGCTTGCCACCCTCTAAGTGGCCAGAATGATCTGATGGGCGCGGTATCCCTTTCTACACGGTGATGCCTTTTGGCCATCACCAACAATCCATAATTTGATAGTGAGATGCTGCCCGCGATGTTGCGCTGGTTCATCTCAAATAAGCGATTAAGTAACCTGTACTGATATTTACTTAATCACGATTCATTGTTATTCGTTTGCATAAAGAAGGTTTAATAATCGTTCTTCTTCTTTATACTGGCCGCTCAAAGGCTGCCAATACCTTTGCACCAATCAATTGAAAAAATGTAAAATTGACGCAGAGGCAGCGAATATAGCAACAAATATGAGTTGCGACAAACATTTAGAGCTAATTGAAAGTTATTTTATGCCAGCAGAATCCTACAATACCAACCAAGTGAACTTGATTACCATTGATGAAGATCATGATGATCAACGAATTGATAACTTTTTATTGGGCCTATTAAAGGGTGCGCCGCGTTCTTTAATTTATAAATTATTGCGTAAAGGCGAAGTGCGAATCAATAAAAAGCGCGCTAAACCGGTACAGCGTCTAGTTATAGGTGACATTGTTCGAGTTGCCCCTGTAACAATTAAAGAAACCAGTGATGAAGACGTTATTGTGCCGAAGACACAAGCGGAGATCATTAGTAAAAGCATCTTGTTTGAAGATGAATACTATATAGCGGTTAATAAACCAAGCGGCATGGCGGTTCATGGTGGCAGCGGCATTAAACTGGGTTTGATTGAACTGATGCGAGCAATGCGCCCACAGCAGAAATTCTTGGAGCTAGTTCATCGCTTAGATCGTGATACTTCGGGGGTAATTCTGATCGCTAAAAGGCGCTCAGCGTTAGTGGCGGTGCAGAAATTGTTTCAAGGTCAGAAGGCGATTGATAAACGCTACCTTGCAATCGTGCACGGCGAGTGGCCTGATTTCCAAGATAAGGTGGACATGCCATTAAAGAAAAATGAAATCCAAGGCGGCGAGCGTATTGTTCGAGTGGAGGACGATGGTAAGCCTTCTTTGACCAAGTTTAAGGTGCTTGATCGTTCAAGTCGTTACAGCTTAATAGAGGCTCGACCGATTACCGGTCGTACCCATCAGATTCGCGTGCATTGCCAGTTTGCTGGTTGTGGTATTGCCGGTGATCCTAAGTACTTGAATAAGGTTGAACAGGCCGTTGATAAACAGGTAGGCATTAAGCGCCTTTGCCTACATGCTTATCGCTTGGCTTTTGTTCACCCAATGACGGAAGAGTTGATGGAGATTACGTCACCGCTAGAGGGTAAGTTCTTGGCGTATAAAGAAAAAGAAGGTTTGAAGTTCGATTTCTAATGGCGAATCAAATGATGATAAAGAATAAATACAGCGTTATTATTTTTGATTGGGATGGAACCTTAGTCGACTCGACCGCTCGAATTGTTGATAGCATGCAAATGGCCGCGATTAAGGTTGGAATGCCCGGTTTATCTAATCATGCAATACAGCAGATAATAGGGCTGGGCTTGCCGGAAGCGCTAAAAAAGCTGTGGCCTGAGATATCCAGTGAGCAGTTGCAGTCAATGCGGATGAATTATTCAGCTAACTTCTCCTTTCATAGTGATGTGCATGTGGATTTCTTTCCGCAGGCGCATGATTTTTTTGAAGAGTTGCGTCGCTTAGGGTATGTTTTGGCCGTTGCAACGGGTAAAACACGTAAAGGCTTGGATGAGATGCTGGATGGCATGAAGGTGCGTGATGTTTTTGACATTACACGCTGTGCTGATGAGACCACCTCTAAACCCGATCCGCATATGCTGAGAGAAATTTTAACTGAGCTACAGTTGACCAGTGAGCAAGCGTTAATGGTCGGTGATACCAGTTTTGATTTGGATATGGCTAGGAATATTGAAGTGGATGCCGTGGGTATGACTCATGGCGCTCATGAAAGTAGCATTTTATTGGCCTCTGGGGCGAAAGTCTTATGTCATGATTTAAATGAATTATTGGATTGGATTAAGAAAAATGGATAAACAAAATCAGGTTGACTATCCCGGCAGTAGTAAAGAATGGAAGTTGATTGAAAAAGTGGTCGGTGGTCTGCAAGATGAGCAGCGCAAAACGAGACGCTGGGGCATATTTTTCAAACTCGCCATGCTTGTTTATGTTGTTGCCATTTTTGTAATGCTTAAACCCCCCATGGATGGAGCAGTGCAGGGGGGAGATGAGCCTTATGCCGCAATTATTGAGGTTAATGGTGTGATAGCAGCGGCTCAAGATGCCAGTGCGGACAATATTATTTCCGCCCTTCGCGATGCGTTTGAAGACGAACAGGTGTCTGGTATCGTTTTGCGCATTAATAGTCCGGGTGGTAGCCCGGTGCAGTCAGGCTACGTATATGATGAGATCAAGCGATTAAAGCAAACGCGTGAGCTAGCGGTTTATGCTGTTATAGCTGATTTGGGTGCTTCGGGTGCCTATTACATCGCGGCAGCGGCAGATGAGATTTATGCGGATAAAGCCAGCTTGGTGGGTTCTATTGGCGTAGTGGGCTCTAGCTTTGGTTTTACCGGGGTGATGGAAAAGTTCGGCATAGAACGCCGCTTGTACACCGCGGGTGAGCACAAGGGGTTCCTTGATCCATTTTCGCCAGAAAATCCTGAAGAGAAAGCATTTTGGGAGAGTGTGCTGAAAGTCACTCATAATCAGTTCATTGAGCAGGTTCGCTTGGGTCGTGGAGATCGTCTAAAAGAAACACCTGATATGTTCAGTGGTTTAGTCTGGTCTGGAGAGCAAGCGGTTGAGATGGGCTTAATTGATGGGCTATCGTCGACGAGTCAGCTGGTTCGGACTAAATTTAATAGTGAAGAGATGGTAAACTTCACCCGCCAACCTGATCCATGGGAATCACTAGTGCAGAAATTAGGTGCTAGCATCGGTGTAGGTCTGGCGACGATTGTGACGGCTCCTAGCCTGCAACTGCATTGATTTACATAATAAATATTGGAAAAAAGGGTAAATAATTTTGACACAGGATAAGGGGATGCCTATTATGTCGCCATCTATGGCTGAGTTAGCCTTACCTAAGCGTTTAGATGCTATAGGATCTGTAGATAAAGAGGCGGTTTTAAGCGGCTCTTTAGACGTAGATTTGTTTAAACGTTTTCAGGATGCTGTCGAAGGTGTGAATGGGCCGGTTGATTATAAGCTGGCCTTTCAGCGTGATGTTGAAAATCATATGTTCATAGACGGCGAATGCTCAACAAGAGCTACCATGGTATGTCAGCGTTGCTTAGATGCCGTGGTAGTTAGTGTTCAAGGGAAGTTTCAGATTGGATTAGCGTTCTCTGACGAGAAAGCGAAACATCTGCCTAAACACTACGAACCAGCGATCATGGATCATAATGGAAACATAGATCCGTGGGATCTGATCGAAGATGAGCTAATATTAGCACTACCCATGTTTGCATATCATGCAGATGGAGAGTGTGAAATAAAGCAGCCTACGGCTGAAACGGAACCGGTTGTGGTTACGGAAAAAGAAGATAATCCTTTTGCCGTGCTACAGCAGTTAAAATCGAAATAGCGATAAGTTAGGAGCCTACAAAAATGGCTGTTCAAAAAAGTAAAGTAACACGTTCACGTCGTGGTCAGCGTCGTTCTCACGATGCACTAGAGTTTGCAACTCTTTCTACTGATCAGTCGACTGGTGAAATTCACCGTCGTCACCACGTTACTGCTGACGGTTTTTACCGCGGTAAGAAAGTCGTGGAGACTGGTAACGGCGAATAAGTCGTGTCGTTTACTCTTGCAGTAGACGGTATGGGCGGGGACTTCGGTCCCCGCGCTACTTTCCAAGCAACGTGGCAAATTCTTGCTGAGCGTCGCGATCTTTCTATTCAGTTTTACATCTCTTCTTCAGAAAAATCTTGGCTAGATGCCGAACTTTCTAAACTTTCTAGCAGTACAACTCTTTCTACAAACATAAAATCCCGTTTTCATATTTATTATTGTGAGCAATCCGTCGACATGTCGGACAAGCCATCTCATGCTTTGCGTCGTAAACAAAAATCGACCATGGCTTTGGCATTGAAAAGTATTACCAATAATGAAACTCAAGCCTGTGTTAGTTGTGGCAATACCGGCGCCTTGCTGGCCTTGTCGCGTTATACCTTGTCGACCTTTATTGATGTTGATCGACCCGCGATGGCAAGAGATATTCCTACCGCAGGTAAGCCGTTATTAATGCTCGATCTGGGCGCTAATCTCGATGTCGGCGCAGAAGGGCTTTATCAGTTCGCTATTCTGTCGGCAGCCTGGCGCAAAGCCCAGGGAATAAAAACACCGAAGCTTGGTTTATTAAATATCGGTAAAGAAGCGAGTAAAGGAACTGAAGAAATTCGCTTGGCCGGACAGATGATTTCTGAACTGGAAGGGATTGATTATGTCGGTTTTGTTGAAGCTGATGAGTTGTATCTAGGTGAGTTGGACATCGTGGTATGTGATGGCTTTCATGGCAACATTGCCTTAAAAACCAGTGAAGGCTTATTGCTTCATGTTTCACATCAGTTTGACTTAATGCTTAAGTCGAGTTTTGCTGGCAGAGTATTAGCTTTCTTTACCAATCCTATAATTGAACGTTTTAAGCGGCAGTTAAATCCGGTTATGCATAGTGGTGCTTTGTTATTAGGCATTGATGGTTTGGTGGTGAAGAGTCATGGTAATTCCAATCAAGAAGCTTTTTATCAAGCAATTTGTTATGCATTAGCAGAAGTTGAATCTGGAAGTACTCAACGTATGGTGGCGGAAATGGATCAGTTGTCCGTTTAGTTTTGCCAAAAAATATTTCGTAAAATTTTTCATGATTTGTCTCTATTCGATAGGTTTTATAAACCGATCTATTATTGGGTATTCATTCCACAAAACGGCGTCAATACCAGCTATTGCAGGTATTTATAGCGCTACGCTCCCTGTAGTCTTAGTTCGGCTCCTGCCTCGCATATTTGCTCCACAAACACCCAGTAATAGATCTAATTCTGTCTTAATTTGAATTATCTGGTTTTTTATTAAGAGAGTTGTTTTCTTATTTAATTAGTTCGTTTTTCAATCAGAACTGTTTGTTTTTTCATCAGAATTCTCTCAATAATTCATCAAGTAGAAAAATTCACTGCTCTCATGCTTGAGCTTCTCTTTACTGTAACAATTTTTCCCCCATAATAAGCGCCAGTTATTATTAGTGCTAAGCAATGCAGCAGCGTTCACTTTATTGATTGTTCTATATAGTTGTTGCTTGAGTAGTTGCTGATTTATTTTAATCGTATTTTTATGCCATTGGGTTTAATAGAGAGGTTTTGATGAAACAGGTCGTTTTATATTTTCCAGGTCAGGGTGCCCAGCAGTTAGGTATGCTGGCTGATCTTGCAGAACAATACCCCATCGTCAAAGAAACTTTCGCACAAGCCTCCTTGGCAATTAATCAAGATCTTTGGTCTCTAGTTCAAAACGGCCCTGCCGAAGAATTGAATCTTACCTACAATACTCAACCTATTTTGGTCACTGCGAGTGCGGCAATTTGGCGTATTATTCAGCAAGAGGTCGGCCCTGATATAAATGTGATGGCCGCGGCGGGGCATTCCGTTGGTGAATATTCTGCGCTGTATGCCGCAGGTATTCTTTCGTTAGAAGATGCCGTTCGCTTAGTTAAGAAGCGCGGCGAATTAATGGATACCGCGGTACCTGCAGGTGAAGGTGGTATGGCTGCCATTTTAGGTTTGGATCGTGAACAGATTGAAAAAGTATGCGCGCAAGCGAGTACAGCAGGTGTGGTCGAACCGGCTAATTTTAATGCCCCGGGGCAAATTGTTATTGCGGGTACGGCGGCAGGTATTGCTGAAGCCTGTATTGTAGCGAAAGCATCTGGCGCCAAGCGCGCGCTACCGTTACAGGTCAGTGGTCCATTTCACTCGTCATTAATGCGCCAAGCGGCTGAGCCTTTTGTTGAAGTATTAGATAATGTTGAGTGGTCAGAATCAAATTTTGATGTTTATCACAATGCGACCAATGCCGTCAGCGCACTTGCAAATATGAAACAACGCTTAGTCGAGCAGCTTTATAGCCCGGTTAATTGGATTGGTGCGGTTGAAGCGTCGAGTCATGGCGTTGATTTGGCGATTGAAGTGGGTCCGGGTAAGGTAATTACAGGATTGAATAAACGCGTCAATAAAGAATTAGCAACCTTCTCTACTGGCGATAGCGCTAATTTTGAGAAATTATTAAGCGCAATAAAAGGCGAAGGCTAATGGTGGATACTATGCCGAATAATGTGATTGAGAAGAAATTAGCCTTAGTTACGGGGGCAAGTCGAGGCATCGGCAAGGGCATCGCCGAGAGTCTGATAGCAAGAGGCTATAAAGTCGTAGGTACTGCAACATCGGAGTCAGGCTGCGAGAGCTTAAGAAAAGATTTGCAGGTATTAGGCAGCGAACACGATGCCTTTATTTTGAATATTTCTGATTCTGAGCAAGTGACGACTGCAATTGCTGGTTTTTTGAGCACTCACGGTACGCCTTTTGTGGTTGTCAATAATGCTGGCATTACCCGCGATAATCTTTTTCTGCGAATGAAGGATGAAGAGTGGTTGGATGTTATTAATACCAACCTCTCAGGGGTGTACCGAGTTTGCAAAAGCTTAATTAAGCCGTTGATAAAAGCGCGCGCAGGCCGCATTATTAACATCAGCTCAATCATCGGTACAACGGGTAATGCTGGGCAGGTTAATTATTCAGCAGCAAAGGCTGGGTTAGAAGGCTTAACACGGTCTTTGGCGCAAGAAATTGCCAGTCGCAATATTACAGTTAATGCGGTTGCGCCCGGTTTTATTGCTACAGATATGACAGATGGCTTGCCAGAAAATCAAAAAGAAGCCATCCTAGCGTCCATCCCGATGAAGCGAATGGGCACGACAAACGAAATTGCAGGCAGCGTTGCTTTTTTAGCAAGCGACGACGCAGCATATATTACAGGCCAAACCATTCATGTGAATGGTGGCATGAACATGGGTTAATGAACTTAGGAAGTAAAACATGAGCAACATCGAAGAACGCGTAAAGAAAATCGTTATTGAACAGCTAGGTGTAAAAGAAGAAGAAGTTAAATCATCTTCATCTTTCGTAAATGACTTAGGTGCTGATTCTTTAGATACTGTTGAATTAGTAATGGCGCTTGAAGAAGAATTTGAAACTGAAATACCAGATGAAGATGCTGAGAAATTGACCAGTGTTCAAGAAGCTATCGACTACATTATTGCGCATCTTTAATATCGCAGTCATATAGTATATAGATACTAGGGTTGTCACTTTCAATTTTCTATCTTGATGATTTAAGTGATGATTCAAAAAAGCCGCCTCTATTTAGATCGCGGCTTTTTTATTGTCTGAATAGGCAATAAAGTAGACAGTTTGTTTTAGTCATTATTGTTTCGCTTATGCTTAAATCGAAGATACAGATTTAGCATTAAAAATTATTGAGAAGGGATCAGGGATCTATGAAATCGCGTCGAATCGTTGTCACAGGTTTAGGTATGATCAGCCCGCTGGGAAATACAGTGGAAGATAGCTGGCAGTCACTGATCGCCGGTAAGAGCGGCATTGGCCCAATTGAATCATTTGATAGTGAAGGCTTTGCTACTCAAATATCGGGCCAAGTTAAAGATTTTGATATTACTCAGTATGATCTAACAACAAAAGAAGCACGTAAGATCGATGTTTTCATTCAGTATGCACTAGCGGCAAGTCATCAGGCGATGAAAGACGCTAAGTTAGATAACAACATAGAAACCAACGCAATAAACGCCAGTCGAATGGGTGTGGCTGTTGGTTCAGGTATCGGCGGTATTAGTACCATTGAGAAAACCTGTTTAGAATTAGAAAATAGAGGTCCTCGTCGCGTTTCTCCTTTCTTTATACCTGCAACCGTAGTCAATATGGCGGCAGGCAATATCGCGATTAAGTACGGTTTACAAGGCCCCAATTTTGCCATCGCCACGGCGTGTACAACCGGTACTCATAATATTGGTTATGGCGCACGTACCATCGCTTATGGCGATGCCGATATTATGGTAGTTGGGGGTGCTGAAATGGCCACCTGTCCTGCCGGTGTGGGTGGCTTCGCCGCCGCGCGTGCAATGTCGACGCGCAATGACGATCCTGAAAAAGCCAGTCGCCCTTGGGACAAAGACCGTGATGGTTTTGTGTTAGGCGATGGCGCGGGTATTTTAGTATTAGAAGAATATGAACACGCGAAAAAACGTGGCGCGACTATTTACGCAGAGTTGGCTGGCTTTGGCATGAGTGATGACGCTCATCATATTACTAGTCCGCCAGAAGACGGCAGTGGCGCCCAAGCCGCCATGCAAAATGCATTGAACGATGCGGGTATGCAGGCAGAAGAAGTGCAATACATAAATGCTCATGGTACCTCGACGCACGCCGGAGATATTGCTGAAACAGCAGCGGTTCATGGTTTGTATGGCGAGCATGCTGATAAAGTAGCGGTCTCCTCCAGTAAGTCAATGACAGGGCACTTATTAGGTGCGGCCGGTGCGGTAGAAGCTATTTTTACTATCAAAGCGATTACTGACAGCATTGCACCGCCGACGATTAATTTAGACGAGCCAGGTGAAGGTTGTGATCTAGATTATGTGCCAAACGTTGCGCGTAAAATGAACATCGATGCGGCTATATCAAACTCGTTTGGTTTTGGCGGCACCAATGGTTCTTTGCTTTTCAAAAAGATCGCTGAATAAAAAAATACATACGATTGAACATACGCAGTTAATTAAAAGGTTAGTTAATTTCTAATGGATTTATTTTTCGCCAATGGCGTTCTTATTAATACCCAAGCAAGCACTGAAAATAATGAAGTTGCAGACTCAAGTATTAATTTTAACGACAGGGCGCTGCAGTATGGAGATGGTGTATTTGAAACCATACGAATCTTTAACGGTGGCATTCCTATGTGGGAATACCACCAGCAGCGATTAAAGAACGCACAAAGTATTCTAGGCTTGCCACTTAATGATTTCCTCGCGCAGTGGGAAACCTTTGTCTCGCAAAACTTATGTGCAATAGTTAACGGCTGTGGAAAATTAATTATTAGCCGTGGAGAGGGGCCGAGAGGGTATAAAATCCCTCAGCTGGCACAATTGAATTGGTGGCTGAAGATTACTGATCTGCCCGCTACGTCAGGTAAAGATGACTTTCGATTGACCTTATGTCGACATACACTTTCTCGCCAACCTGCTTTGGCAGGACTTAAGCACCTAAACCGACTTGATCAAGTGATGGCGCGATCTGAATGGAGCGAGCAAGATAACTTTGACGAAGGTATTATGTTTAACCTCGATGGCGACGTTGTTGAGGGTACTATGTCGAATCTTTTCTGGTTGAAAGGCGGTCGACTATTTACTCCCGATCTCAGCCAAGAAGGTGTCGATGGCTGCGTTAGGCGTTGGGTAATCAACCAGCAAGGTCATAAGTCTTCAGTCATCATTGAAAAAGATGCAAAGCTTGATCAGTTATTGACAGCAGACGCTGTATTTTTAACCAATAGCTTAATGGGTATCCAAAAGGTCACCGCGATAGATGGCCAAAAAGTTGCTCAAAGTGTCTCAGTTGATGTTTTAGCGAAAGCATTTAATCAACAGTTTGAGATCTAGATAACCAGTTTTAGAATACTAGATTTAGAACTCTATATTTGAAAAAAAACAGCTCTAAAATAAGAAACAAGGTAGAAAAGGCAGACTTCAATTATGTTTAAAAAAATAATAATGTTATTCGTTGTGATTTTTGTCGGGCTAATTTCTGCTGCCGTATTACTACTACAGCAGCCCATTATACTAGCGAATGATGAAAGTAATATTGTGGTCGAAATTAAAAAAGGCCAAACACTTTCACAGCTTGCCTATGATTGGGAGAATCAAGGCTGGTTGCCATCGGCAAAAATATTATTGATTCAGGCACGACTTTTAGACAGCGCGAAACAGATTAAACCCGGTGAGTTTGAAGTACCTGCGAATACCAAAGTGTATGAATTATTAACACTGCTAACGCAGGGTTCGAGTAAGCGCTACAAGGTTAGTTTTATTGAAGGTACGCGTTTAACCGATGCCCTCGCGCGCTTAGAAAAATCTCCGAAGCTAATTCAAGATATTCAGCCGCTGAATACGCAGACGGTGCAAGCTGCGTTGGGTTTGGACATGCTAGCAGAAGGCTGGGTTTATCCCGATACTTACGTTTATCATTCTGGCGATACTGCCTCATCGATTATCAAGCAAGCTCATCTGCGGATGCAGAGCGTATTGGATGATGAGTGGCAAACGTATCTTGCCAAGCTAGCCCAAAACGATATTGAAAAACTGCCTTACCGTTCGGCTTATGAGGCGTTGGTAATGGCGTCTATCGTCGAAAAGGAAACCGGTCAGGTCAGTGAACGTACAGAGATTGCCGGGGTATTCATTAGACGTTTGAACATGAATATGCGCTTAGAGACCGATCCTACGGTTATTTACGGCTTGGGCGAGAACTATCAGGGCAATTTGCGAAAGAAACATTTGCGCGACCGCTCAAATCCTTATAATACCTATCGTAATAAAGGCTTGCCGCCAACACCGATTGCCTTAGCAGGACGCGCAGCGATCAACGCGGCACTGAATCCAGCCGCGGGCAAGAACTTATACTTTGTGGCGAAAGGCGATGGCAGTCATTATTTTTCCGCATCGCTGGCAGAACATAATCGCGCGGTACGTAAATACCAAATTTTTAGACGCAGTAAAGATTATCGATCTGCGCCAGTCGCGAACTAAACCGCACTGCCAATAAGTAGACATAGACATGAGTAATAAAAACACGGTGCCGGCCCAATTCATCACCTTTGAAGGCGGTGAAGGCGTTGGTAAATCGACCAATATTGAATTTTGCCGCCAGTTATTAGAGCAGCAAGGTTTCGAGGTGATTGTCACCCGCGAGCCGGGCGGTACTGAAATCGCTGAAATTATTCGTGAAGAGCTATTAAAGAAACCGCACAAAGAACGCATGTGTGATGTGACTGAGTTGTTATTGGTCTTTGCTGCTCGTGCCCAGCATATAGAAGCCTTAGTTAAGCCTGCATTAGAGCGTGGCTGCTGGGTATTGTGTGATCGCTTTACTGATTCCACCATCGCTTATCAGGGCTATGGTCGTGGCTTAGAATTTGCATTAATCAGTCAGCTAAAAGAGATCGCTCAGCTTGGTGTCGAGCCTGACAAAACCTTTTTATTGGATGCGCCGGTTGATGTTGGCATGGGCCGCGCCAAAGCACGTGGCCCAGCGGATAGGTTTGAAGTAGAGCGGCTCGATTTCTTTAGCCGAGTTCGAGAAGGCTTTTTAGCCATCGCAGAAACTTCACCGCAACGTGTTCAGATAATTAATGCCGCGCAAGAATTACCGCAAGTCCAAACAGATCTTCAAACGGCCGTAGAGCAACTCTTAACTGCCGCACAAAAAAGCATGCAGGAGCAGCAATAATGGCGGTTGATGATGTTGAATTAGCTCAGCGAGCTCGTGAAGCGCGCCAAACATTGCTGCAGGACATTCCATGGAATAACGAACTGTGGCAAAGCTTGATAGAGCGTTATCACGGTAATGGATTACCACATGCCTCATTGCTATTGGGTAACGAAGGGACTGGCAGGCGACCATTGGCCTTTAAGCTGGCAAAGTTTTTACTGTGCCAAGCCGCCGATAAAAAAACGGCTAAAAAAACGACGTACTGCAATCAATGTCATAGCTGCAAGCTGCTTGATGCGGGCAGTCATCCTGACTATTTTATTTGCGACCAAGAAGCAAAAGGTAAGCAAATTAAAGTCGATACTGTTCGCAAACTGAATGATTTTTTGGCGAAAACCCCACAGATATCTGCTTGCCAAGTCGTGCATATCTACCCGATCGAAGCATTGAATATCAACGCCTCCAATGCGCTACTAAAAACCTTGGAAGAACCTTCGGGTGAATCTTACTTATTATTGATGGCTGAACGCTTAGGGTCTGTTATACCGACTATCCGTAGCCGCACGCAACGTATTAGTTTGCACCCACCCAGCACGGATTTTGCCCTTGAATGGTTGGCTAGCCGCTTGCTGAATACTCCAAAAGATGACCTGGTATTGGCATTAAAGCAGTGTGGTGGCGGGCCACTAAAGGCTGAGCAGTGGTTGCGCGAAGGCCTATTGTCGCAAGATTCAGCCTATACTAGCTTGATGCAGAACTGGCTTTCAGGACAGCAGCAATTACAAGACGTCAGTAAGGCTTTATCGAAGTATGAGTTAGTCGAAACCATTAACTGGTGGACAGGTTTTAGCTTAGATATTATGAAGCTCGGTATGGGCGCCCACGAGACGCAGCTTAGCCATCCGCAACAGGCCGAATGGATAGGGCAGCTGGTTGCTACCGTATCCAAGCTAAAGCTGTTAACCTTACAGCAGAAGTTACAAGAAATTGCAGGTCGCTTAGCCGCAGGGCAAGGCAACTATAATGCATCATTATTAATAGAGTCACTGTTACTGGATTGGAAGCAGTCCTTTGTATCGTCGTCTTAAGAGGTCAGTATGAATCCTAGAAGTGGTATTTTATCCCTCACCATTAAAGACAAAGCTGTTTTGTACGCGGCTTACATGCCCTTTATACAAGGGGGTGGTTTGTTCATTCCGACCAATAAACAATATCAACTGGGTGAAGAGGTTTTCATGCTGTTGAAACTGATGGAAGAACCTGAAAAAATTCCGGTAGCAGGCAAGGTTATTTGGGTCACCCCAAAAGGCGCTCAAGGCAATAAAGTTTCAGGTATAGGCGTGCAATTTACCGGTGACGATACCTTGGCAAAAAATAAGGTAGAAACCTACCTTGCGGGTGCACTATCGTCGGATCGCTTGACTCATACTATGTAAGTTTTGAAGTATGCTGCAAAACTAAAAGGCTCTTCATAGAAGGGCCTTTTTTGTGCCCGGATATTATATTAAGTAATAAATTAAAAGTCTGTTTTTGTAGTTAGATGTGCGAGTTAATAGTTATTAATAAACACATGGAAAAGTACCAATATGTATTCGATCAAATGTTCACTGCCTTAACCGTCAGAATATTTGATTGGAAGACGGGTGCTCATTAAAATAGAGCGTGTTCGCAAATGATAAAGTCAGTGAATTATCATTGTTAATGCATCCTGACTTACGTAATGTTAAAAGATTAAAGTTGGTCATGAAGTATTTAACTGAAGTCTTAACTAATAAGTTGGCTACTGAATAATATGTTCATTAAAACAGCGCATGATCATAATGGCTCTGTATTAGTGAACAAGAAAACGGGGGATATTGTGATTAGGAAATATGAAGGCAGCGGTTACTTGCTTATTAAGCAGCATTTTAGTGAAAGCGAGCTGCGAGAATTGCGAGTAATACTGCTGGAATATCACGAGTCGTGGAAAAACAAAAACGCAGTATTCTATGCGGATAAAGCTGTGAATTCTGCTTATCTGACGTCTCCAGAGCACTTGGATGAGTGCCAGAGGGGGCATCTATTTAAGTTTATAGGTTCGACTAAATTGATGAATGTCGTTGGTTCTATTATGAAGCGGCGTCCAACCTTTATGAATACGCAATTATTTTTCAATCCTGCTAATGAGGGGCAAGAGAATTACTGGCACAGAGACCCGCAGTATCACCTCACTATTGAGGAACAAAAAGAAGCATTACTGGGACCTGATGTTATTCATTTTCGCATTCCTTTGCTCGATGAACCAGGAGTAGGGTTAGTTCCCGGAACACATAAACGCTGGGATACGAGGGAAGAGCTTGATGTCCGCCTGGAGAATAACGGACGAAAAAATAACGAGGCGCTTTCTACCGGGGTAGATATTAGCTTGGAAGTGGGGGATCTTTTGGTATTTTCAGCCAATATGATTCATCGAGGCTTGTACGGCATGAACCGTTTGTCATTCGATATATTGTTTTGCGACCCTGAACCAGACTTAGCTGCCTATATTCGGGATGACTGTCTTCCTAGCGAAGATATTATTAATAGCCTTGAATATCCAGATGCCTTTAGAAGCACAGTAGAATTAAAGATTAAAAATAAACGCTGATACACAAAGAAAACAGGTGGCCCGGTAATGTATTTAGTATCAGGTGATATCGATCAGTGTTTTTAGCGTGGCAATGGCCTTATCCATACTTTCTTTGGTTGTATGGAAGTGTGGTGAAAAGCGAACGCCACCACCGCGATTAGCACACACGACATCATTATTCATGAGCTGCTGATACAGTTCGGCAGAATCAATGCCTCCAAACTTAAACGTTAGGATTCCTGCACGTACTTTTTGATCAAGGGGTGACAGTATTTGTGCTCCCAGTTTTTGTAATTCGGTTAATAAATAACAATGGTTACTCTCGATAGCCTGAGCGACATTCTCAAGGCCGACTTTTAACAAAAGGTCGGTACTGGCTTCTAATGCATAGCCCGCCAGCATATTAGGGCTACCGCACTCAAAACGTCTGGCGTTGTTAGCAGGTTTCCAGTCTTTAATCGAAAAATCTCCCGCGCCTTCAATCATGTGCCAGCCGTATTGGTAGAGGTTTAGATTTTCTATGTGATTTTGTTTTACGAAGAAAAATCCTAAGCCTTCAGCGCCGAGCATCCATTTATGACCATCGGCCATCGCGAAATCGATATGCCACTTGTCACATTTAAATTCCATTGCGCCGACCGCTTGGATCGCGTCCACACAAAATAAAACGTTATTCGCTTTGCAAGCTTCGCCTAATTTCGCTAAATCTAACTTAATACCCGAGGCATATTGAACTGCGCTGATTGATATCAGTTTCGGTTTGCTCGTGGTTGAATTAATCGCCGTTAGTATTTCTGACTCGGGGTTCTCGGCAGAGATATGTACCTGCTGAACAATGACGCCAAACTTTTGCGCCAACGATTCCCATACAATGCGGTTAGAAGGGAATTCATCATCACTGATCAAAATAATGTCACCTGTTTGCCAATCTAAACCATAAGCAACGATCGACAATGCCTCTGACGTATTTTTAACCAATGCGACGCAGTTTTCGTTTTTGCTACCGACTAATTTTGCCAATTTTGAACGTAGGTCTTGTTCTTTTTTTAACCAGGTTAAATACCCTTGGGCACCGGTTAAGCAATTTTCTTGAGCGAATTTTTGTACCGCATCACGGGTACACTTGGGCCAAGGCGCAACTGCAGCGTGATTTAAATACATACATTGGTCGTTAACCGGAAACTGTTCGGCAATCATTTTGAGGTTTTCGGGTGATAAAGGCATGTATTTAGAACTCATTTTCAACGACTCATTGATTATCAAGGCGGTAACAAAGATACTTAAGGTTTTATCCAGCATCCCCAGATAGCTTTTACACTAAAGCATACAATAATGTACAGAAAGAGGCACAGCAAGGTATGACTCAGGTTAAATCTGCGTTTGAATTTATCAGCAGTACAGAAGTTAGTTCACTGAATTTAACCGTTGAGCATTATCAGCATAAACAAACGGGTGCGGTTCATTATCACCTTGCCGGCGACAACCAAGAAAAAGTATTTATGGTTGCATTGCGTACTATGCCAAAAGACAGCACCGGCGTTGCCCACATTCTTGAACATACTGCATTATGTGGCAGTGACAAGTACCCGGTACGTGATCCTTTCTTTATGATGACGCGCCGCTCTCTTAATACTTTTATGAATGCGATGACCAGTAGTGATTGGACGGCGTATCCTTTTGCCTCGCAAAACGATAAAGATTTCGACAATCTATTAAGTGTGTATTTGGACGCCGTTTTCTTCGCTCGTCTAGACGAGATGGATTTTGCTCAAGAAGGTCATCGGGTTGAATTTGAAGAGATGGAAAATCCAGAATCCGACCTAGTCTATAAAGGTGTGGTATTCAATGAAATGAAGGGCGCGATGTCTTCGCCTGTCAGCCAGCTATGGCAGAAGATCAGTAAGCATTTATTCCCAACCACTACGTATCATTACAACAGTGGTGGTGAGCCGTCTGAAATCACCAGCCTATCTTACGAACAGCTTAAAACGTTCTACTCAAGTCATTACCATCCAAGTAATGCCATTTTCATGACCTTTGGTGATATGGATGTTGCTGATTTACACGAAAAAATTGATCGCCAAGCACTGGAAAAATTCAGTAAGCAAGAGCAGAAGTGGTCCGTGCCGTTAGAGCAACGTCTTGCCGCACCGATACGTGTTGAAGAATCGTATGCAGTTGAAACAGATAATGTGGAAGAGCTGAAGGATAAAACGCATCATGTACTCGCTTGGTTATTAGGCGAGTCAGCGAATCTAAAAGAGCAGCTAGAAGCTCATTTATTGTCTCAGTTATTGCTGGATAACAGTGCTTCACCCTTGCGTAAAGCCCTAGAGAAGTGTGAGTTTGCTTCGGCACCTTCACCGATGTGTGGCTTAGAAGATTCCAATCGTGAAATGAGTTTTATGTGCGGTATTGAGGGCAGTAATATTACCGACGGCGATGCTTTCGAAGCGCTGGTATTTGAAGTGTTGAATGACGTTGCGAAGACCGGTGTCGAGCAAGAAGAAATTGATTCGGTATTGCATCAGTTAGAATTCCATCAGCGTGAAATTGGTGGTGACGGTAGCCCTTATGGTATGCAGTTGATTTTCAGTGGTATGAGTGCAGCGACGCATTATGGCGACCCTGTGGCGATGATTAATATCGAACCGGCATTAGCGGCATTGAAAGAAGATGTTAAAGATCCTGAGTTCGTTCAAAATCTAGTCAAAGACTTGCTGTTAAGTAATCGCCACTTTATCCGTCTCTCATTACGCCCAGATAGTGAGCTAGGTGCTGAAGAACTGCGTATTGAAAAGTCAAAACTGGCTAAGATGAAAGCTGAATTCAGCGCTGAAGAAACGCAAGCCGTTGTGGAGCAATCGCTGGCATTAAAAGCGCGCCAAGAACAAGAAGATGATGGTGATCTTTTGCCTTCGGTCGGTCTTGAAGATGTACCGGCTGAAATAAAATACCCAGAAACGGATGATGAGGCGACTCGCCAAGCAGCCAAACTAGCGGATAATTTTGTTAGCTTTAGTGCCGGTACTAACGGCATTGTTTATCAGCAGTTGATTACTAATTTACCCGACTTAAATGCAGAAGAATTACAGCTATTACCGTTACTCGGTTATACCTGGACCGAAGTGGGCGCAAGCGGAAGTTATTTAGAGCAGCAACAAAAGCAAGCGGCTTATTGTGGAGGCATTTCAAGTTATGCGAGCATTAAACCTAAAGCAATGAGTAGTGATAATACGCAAGATGAAATGCTGGCGTATTACACCTTCTCGGGCAAGGCGCTCGCCAGTAATCAGCAAGAGTTCAGCGATTTAATGCGCGAAACGCTACTGAATGCAGACTTCTCTGACGTTGAGCGTATTGGAGAGTTGGCAGAGCAAGTCAGTGCTCGTCGCTTGCAGGGTATTACGGGTAACGGTCATGGTTTGGCGATGCAAGTTGCCGCTGCTCAAGTGACCGAACATGCAGCAATGATGAGCGATATTTCTGGCTTGCCATTAACGCAACGCTTAAAAGAGACTTTTGGCCAAGGCGCTAGCGACCAAGCAAGTGCATTATCGATTAGTCTGCAGGCATTGCAGCAAAAGATTATTAGTCAGCCGACAGAAGTCTTGTTAGTTCAAGATAAAGAACAGCTAGCGGCTCATGTTGAATCGGTTTCATCTTGGCAGCAAAATTATTCTGATTCCGCTTTTAATATTCAGCCAAGCGATGCCAAAGTTTTAGCCAGTAGTGCGGTCCATGAATATTGGATGGTGGATAGCCAGGTTAATTTTTGCGCGATGGCATTCCCTACGGTTAATCAGCTTCATTCTGACGCACCTGCTTTATCGGTTGCGGCGGGTATATTGCGTAATGGTTTCTTACATACTGCTATTCGTGAGCAAGGTGGAGCATATGGCGCTGGGGCAAGCCAAGATTCTACTTTAGGAATATTTAAATTCTATTCTTACCGTGATCCACGCATTGAAGGAACTTTTGATGACTTTAATGCGTCGGTTAATTGGATTTTAAATGATGCCAAGGATGAGAGTTTAGTAGAGCAATCAATTCTAGGCATCATTGGTTCCATGGATCGACCGAGTTCTCCGGCGGGCGAAGCTAAGTCAATTCACCATGCATTAAAGTCGGGTCGTACTCCGGCGCGTCGCCTAGAATATCGCCAAGGTCTATTGGCGGTTACTTTAGCGGATGTGAAACGCGTGATTGAAACGTATTTGCTGGACGTTGAAGGTAAGAAAGCAGTATTGGCTCCGAAGGGTACCGGTGACATTGCTACGAAATTAGGATTGAATGCAATCGAACTCTAGATTAGAATGATTCTCAACTAAGTGTGTGTTATTAATTCTTTATTATTGTGAGTTTTTAAGCCGCTGTTAACTATGATCAAAATAGTTAATCGCGGCTTTTACGTTTATAGGCAGGAATGTTGATGAAATTGTCTTGGCATAAAGCAGCGATGTCGCTAATAACGGCTTCTAGCTTGGCTATGGGTACTAACGTGGCCACTGCTGCGGAAGACGTGTTAGAAAATGGTCGCGCCAGCGTAGCAAAAGATGCAAGCCAAGCGGCTACGTCTCAGAAGAAAGTAGACAAGCTAGATGATGCTTATCAGGGCTTACTGCAAGATTATCGTACGACTAATGGCGAAATCGATCAGTTAAAACTTTATAACAAGCAAATGTCGGCCATTGTTGAAAATCAGCAGGGCGAAATCAAAAAAATAGATCAGCAGATTCGTGATATCGAATTTACTGAGCAGGGTATCTTGCCGCTAATGAGCCAGATGCTTGATTCTTTAGAGCAGTTTAATCAACTGGATTTGCCTTTCTTGAAAAAAGAACGCGCGACTCGTTTATCGAAGCTGCGTCAGTTAATGACCCGTGCCGATATTACGATCTCTGAAAAATATCGTCGTGTATTAGAAGCGTTCCAAATTGAAGTTGAATACGGCCGTACTCTAGAAACCTATCGTGAAAAAGCCGCCGACAATATTGTCTATGATTACCTGCGCATTGGTCGCACGGTGTTATATCGTTTAACGTTGTCAGCGGATACCGCATGGGCTTGGGATAAAATCTCAGCGCAATGGGTCGTACTGGATTCATCTTTATTACGTGATGTTCGAAAAGCTCAGGACGTTGCACGCCAAACCGCAGCCCCTGAATTATTAACCTTACCGCTCGTTGCCCCAACGGCTTTAACAGGAGGGTTGTAATATGAACTTTCTAAAATCAACAGCTCGCTTAGCGTTCGTTATGGTGTTTGCGTTAATCCCCATGGCTTATGCCGCTGAAGCTACTGCGACTGACAGCCCAGCATCTAAAAACACGGGGCTTGAAAATAAAGCAGCAGAAGTTAAAACGTTGGAAGGACTGCTGCTACAAGTTAAAAAATTTCAGCAGCAAGAAACAGCGATTAACATTCAGCGTGAAGCACAATTTAAACAGAATAAGCAAAATCAAAAGTCGTTATTAAATAACGCAAAGGCTGAATTAAAGTCTGAGCAAAAAACAGCCGATGATTTGAAAAACAGTTTTGATGAAAATGAAAAGCGTTTAGCTCTAAAAGAAGATCAATTGCGTTTGCGAATTGGTAACTTAGGCGAGATGTTTGGTGTTGTTCGTCAGGTTGCTGATGATTTAAATGGCACGCTTCATACCAGCTTAACCCGTGCAGAAAAACCGGTACGTTCGGCAGATTTAGATAAACTTTCACAAGCAAAAGAACTGCCTACTATTCAAGAATTGCAGGGCTTATGGCTAACGCTGCAAGAAGAAATGACGCTGACTGGGCAGATTAGCCAGTTTAAAGCTCAGGTTGTGCAGAACGATGGCAGTGAAACAGAGCAGCTAGTGACTCGGATTGGTGCTTTCAATGCGATTACCGAGCAAGGCTATTTACGTTTTGACGAAGAAACAGGCCGCTTGATTTCAATGGCTCGCCAGCCTAATCAGGCCGGTTTAATTGATGATTATTTAAACGCTGCTCCAGGTGAATTCAATGCTATTGGCTTGGACCCAACACGGGGGGCTTTATTAGGTTTAGTATTATCAAACCCTGATCTGGTCGGCCGTATCAAGCAAGGTGCTTTGGTCGGTTATATTATTATTGTATTAGCGATTATTGGCTTGCTCTTGGCGACATGGCGTTTAACCACTTTGTTCTCGATTCGCAAGAAAGTAGAAGTGCAGATTAAAAATCTTGATAAGCCTAATACGGATAATCCTCTAGGACGAGTATTGGCAACCGCAGGGGCGCTAGAAAATACTCATTATGAACAGGAAACTTTAGAGCTTAAAATTGACGAAGCCATTTTGAAAGAAGTACCTGATCTAGAAAAGGCGCAGTCGATGATTAAACTGTTTGCGGCTATTGCGCCTTTATTAGGCTTGCTCGGGACCGTAACGGGAATGATTGCGACGTTTCAGGCGATTACCAATTTCGGTACCGGTGATCCAAAATTAATGGCGGGCGGTATTTCACAGGCATTAATTACGACGGTTTTAGGTTTGGTGGCCGCGATACCGCTATTACTTTCTCATAACCTTGTGAGTAGTCAAAGCAAGCGATTGGTGCAAATTCTTGATGAGCAAGCGGCAGGTTTGATTGCGACTGCGATGGAAGCACGGTCGAATAACGCTACTAAGGGCTCAGATACGAGCTCTGCGAAGAAAGAAAACTAATTATGTTAGCGTGGTTATTTGATTTTCTTGATCGTGGTGGCCCAGTACTTTATGCCATTTTAGTGGTCTGCGTCATGCTGTGGACTTTGATACTTGAGCGCTTATGGTTTTTCTATCGCACCATGCCTGGTCGTATAAAAAACTATCGAGATAACTGGACCAGTAGAAGTGAGCGTAATTCATGGACCGCACACCAAATCCGCAGCTATATGATCAGTCAATTTAAATTAGAGACTCAAGCCTGGTTATCTTTTATTGCCTTGTTGATCGCTATTTGCCCATTAATGGGACTGCTTGGTACGGTGACGGGGATGATCAGTGTTTTTGATGTGCTCGCGATTACCGGAACGGGTAATGCTCGGGCAATGGCTGCAGGTATTTCAAAGGCAACACTGCCAACGATGGCAGGTTTGCTGGTTGCCTTAACCGGCTTGTATTTTAAGGCGCGTTTTCAGCGTTTAGCGCAACAAGGTCACCAACGATTAGCCGATATTCTGACCACTGATTAACGGTAATGGATAAAATTTATGAGTAGAAGACGACATACCGCCACAGAGACAGACGAGAGTGATATCGACATAACCCCCATGTTGGATATTGTTTTTATCATGTTGATTTTCTTCATTGTTACCACGTCTTTTGTTAAAGAGTCGGGGGTAACCGTGAGCCGCCCTAGTGCGGAAACAGCCGTGCAGCAGAAGGGCAGTAACATACTCGTTGCCATTCGCCCTAATGGTGAAATCTGGATTGATAGACGCTCAATTGATGTGCGAGCTGTGCGTGCCAATATCGAACGCTTAAAAGCTGAAAACCCAGAAGGCGCGGTGATTATTCAAGCCGATGAATATTCCAATACCGGCTTACTGGTTAAGGTTATGGATCAAGTGCGTTTAGCTGGGGTCAGTAACATCTCGATTTCAGCTGAAATTTCAGGAGGCTAAAATGAAACTTATTTTAGCTTTTCTTTGCTCAGTATTCATAACAGGCAGTATTTTTGCGGTTATGAATGGCATGGTTAGTAGTGACGGTGCGCAAAACAATAATCAAGGTGAGCAAACGGTTATTGATTTTATACGTTTAAAACAAGACAGTGAAAGTCGGGTTAAAACACGTGATAAAAAAGAGCCGCCTAAGCCGAAAAAACCGCTTATGCCACCGCAGCAAGCGGCTCAGCAAAATACGCCGATGAAGCAAATGGCCATGCGTATGCCAAACATTACCCCTGATTTATCATTAGCCAATAAAAGTTTATTGGGCGATGCACAAATTGGTATGGGCTTTGGCGATGGTGACGTTATTCCTCTCGTACGCATGCCTGCTAATTACCCTCCAAAAGCGAAACGTCGAAATATTGAAGGCTTCGTTAAGGCTGAGTTGAAGATCAATGCTCAAGGCACGGTTGATTCCGTAGAAATTATAGATGCGAAGCCAAGAGGTGTGTTCGAGCGCTCTGCCATTCGAGCGCTTTACAAATACAAGTTTAAACCGCAGATGATTGATGGCAAACCGCAAGCGCAAACGGTTACTCAAGTCCTTGAATATTCTTTGAGTAAGGAGTGATATCGTGTTCCGATTATTTGTTTTCTTAACCACCTGTTTTATTGGATTAACGTCCTTTAATGCCCACGCTGTGAATCAATCTTTATCGCCTAAAACCTATCAGGCTCTGAATGATATTCAAACATTACTCACTGAAGAGAAGTTTTCTGAAGTAGAAGAGGGTTTAAAGGAGTTAGGAGAAAATCTGACGCCAGGTTTTGGCTTAGCACTAACCTATCAAATACATGCCCAGCTGTATCTTACCCAAGAAAATAGTCAGCAAGCGCTGGTCTATTTCAATAAAGCGCTAGAACTAGAAGCCATGAAGGCGGTACAGGCTGTTTCTCTGGCAACCAATGTCGCTCAGCTTTATTTAGCAGATGGTCAGCTAGATGAAGCCGTGGCAGTATTGCAAACAAGAGTTGTAGCGGCTGAAAAAGAAAAGGAAGGTTCTACTAATGCAATGGCTTTCATTACGCTGGCCTCTGCGTTTCAGTTGCAACAAGAATACCCTAGCTCAATTATCTGGTTGAAACGAGGTATTGAACGTGCCAAGCAGCCTAGAGAAAACTGGTTGCAGATGTTAATGGCCGCGCATTATCAGTTAAAGCAGTATCCAGAAGCTATCGTGGTTTTGGATCAGTTGATCGTTCTTAATGAGCAGAAAGAAGAGTATTGGTTGCAGCAAGCGTCCTTGCACCAAATGCTAAATCAGCCGAAAGAAGCGCTGAAAGTATTGCAGTTGGCAAATATTCGGAACGTCTTAGTAAAAGAAGATGGTTTGATTATTTTAGTCCAGCTACTGATTACTCAGGGTGTTCCAGAGCGAGCAGGCCGTATTCTACTCGAGCTCCTTGAGCAAAAAAAAATAGAGCTTACTGAAGATAATTGGAAGCTGCTGGCTTCTGCTTGGCTACAAAGTCGTGAGCGTACACAAGCGATTAATGCCTTTATCAAAGCCGCTGAGTTTTCCTTGCAGCAATCTAAACAAAGCTCTGTAATTAAAGATAAAAAATCGGTTAAAAAAGACACTATAAATAGTAGGCTGGCCGCGGCTAAGCTTTACTATCGCAGTGCACAGCTTCAATTTGATGAGTCGGATTTCTCTGGAGCAATCGCGAATTTTTCTAAAGCGAGAGTATTGGGTATGCAAGGAAAGAAGGTAGGCTTGAGTCTATTAATGCAAGGCAATGCGTATTTTGAATTAGAAGATTATGTAAATGCTAAAGTTTATTTTTCCAAAGCATTAAAAGAAGCGAGTTCAACCAATAGCGCAAAGGCTTGGTTGGATTATATGCAGCAATTAGAATTGTTTGAATAATCATAAAAAAGTCTCAAGCAAAGTATGCTTGAGACTTAATTATTAAGGTTTAGCTAGTAGCATTAACGGCTTTATCTTCTTTCATTAAATCGACTAAACCAACAACCTTGTCATGCCATGCTTGACGCTCAGCTTGTAGTTGTTTATTTTCTTCTTGCAGCAATTCATTATTCTGCTTTTCTTCTTCAAGTTCTAAATTCAAGAGCTCCATTGTTTCAAGCGCTGTTTGAATTTTCTCTTCTAAGATTGTTAATAGCTCTAAACTCATTTGGAAATTTACCTTCTGCTTTAATAATAATCATGAATATGACAATTGTTCAGAAGGTAAGTTTAACACCTGTTCGGCATTATATAAGGGCAAAGTGCACAAATATTAGAGCTTATTAAGGTCGAAGTCTGACCAGATGGGTGCATGATCGGATGGTTTTTCCATTCCTCGAATGTCGTAACTGATATCTGCACTGGTACAGGCTTCGGTCAATGCGGGGGTCGTTAAAATGTGGTCAATTCTAAGTCCACGCTTGGGTTCATCAGCAAAGCCTTTAGAGCGATAATCAAACCAGCTGAATTTATCGTTGCTAGTAGGATAATGCTTGCGATAGGTATCAGTCAAATTACGTGAAAGTAGATCTTGGTACCACTCACGTTCAATCGGTAAGAAAGAGCACTTTTTAGTTTTTAACCAGCGCTTACGGTTTGGTTCGCCAATGCCAATGTCGGTATCTTCAGGTGATATGTTCATATCGCCCATCAATAATATGTTTGCTGCATCTTTCAGCTCATTGTCTAAATAGTTATTTAAGTCGACATAGAATTTAGCTTTAGCGGGGAATTTCGTTTCATGAACTTCACTTTCGCCTTGAGGGAAGTAGCCGTTAAGAACATCGATTACTTGGCCATTAATTTCATAGCGGCAATGAATTAAGCGTCTTTGGTCGTCTTCACTATCGGTCGGAAAGCCTTTTTGAACGAACGTAGGTTTGCTCTTAGAGACTAGGGCGACGCCATAGTGACTTTTTTGACCGAAGTATTCGACATGCCAACCAATGGACTCAACATCAGCAACGGGGAATACTTCGTCATGGGCTTTGGTTTCTTGTAAACCCATGACTTCTGGATCGAGCTGTTCCTTGATGGCTTCCAATTGATGCTGGCGTGCACGGATGCCGTTGATATTGAAACTGATAAAGCGAGCCATGATGCTCTCCAAAGTCACTGTTTAAAAATTTGTCTGATTCTATCAGTTCAAAAGACTGAAAACACCCGCAACAATTTACCAGACCTTTCTATACAAGTGATAACTGGGTAGGATACGCGCAACTTTATTGAATAATTATTATTACGGTAGCAATGTATGTGGCGTTTAATCGCAGTTTCCATTATTTGGGCGTTCTCTTTTGGGTTGATTAAAGGAAAACTAACTGGGCTTGATTCAGGTTTGGTGGCGAGTATCCGTCTTATTTTATGCTTTTTATGTTTCGCACCGTTCCTATTCAATGTCTCGCAACAAAAAATGAGGTTGCGCTTAATGGCTCTAGGTGTGGTGCAATTTGGCATTATGTATCTAGCCTACATCAAATCGTATCAATTTCTCCCCGGCTATTTGGTCGCTGTATTTACCATTTTTACGCCCTTTTACGTCATCGCTCTTAACGTTATTTTTGATAAAGGCAGCCGAGACTCAAGAGCCCTCTCGATGGCATTAGGTGCTGTGGCTTTAAGTGTTGTTGGCGCGGCTGTGATTGTGTTTAAAACACCGGGGCAAGAAGCCTTCTTTATTGGATTTTTAATTCTGCAGTTAGCGAACATTGCGTTTGCCATTGGCCAGTGGAATTACCAGCGCTGGGCGGACCAAGGTAGTAATGCTGGGAATATGGCTTGGATGTATTTTGGTGCGGCGTTATTTGCCAGCCTGGTAAGTTTCCCTCAGCTTGATTGGCCAAGTGTGTCGATCACTGATGAACAGATTTTGGTATTGTTGTACTTAGGGATTATTGCTTCAGGTTTGTGCTTCTATCTTTGGAATAGCGGCAGTAAGCAAGTTTCGCCGGCCACGTTAGCGGTAATGAATAACGGCTATATTCCTATCGCGGTAATTGCTTCGATTGTTTTGTTTTCGGAAGAAGCGGATCTTGTTCGACTGGGGGTTGGCGGTGGCTTGATCTTATTGTCGGTTGTTGTATCTTACAAAACCAGTGCTGGTACTCAGACTGTAGCCTAAAAAGATTAAAGCGATTAACCACAGAGGGCACAGAGTTCACAGAGAAAAGCTAAAGAAGGAGGAGGAGGGAATGGTTTATGAGTGTTCCGCATTGAGAATGATGTGGCATATGTTTTCGCTACATCTTAACTTCAATTTTTTGATTTCTTCGGCTCTTCTCTGTGAAGCGCAGCGCTCTGTGTCCTCTGTGGTTAAATAATCTTTTTCTTTTTAATGTTGTGCATATATTAAGCAGCAGGCAACTTTCTACTCGAAGCAGCCGCGAAACAAATCCTTCGAATGTTAGTATTAACCCAATTATCTATAATTTAAAAAGTAATTTTAAAAACCAATTTAAAGACTGATCTTAAAGACTAAAGCTTATGAAAAAACCAATACGCATATTACTACCGCTTGCCATTTCATTCGCGAGCTTGTCATTGTCGTCTGTGCAGGCGAATGAATTTAATGATGATTCGATTGAGCTTGATGCTCAAGTTGTGAGTGGCAGTCTTTATTCTAATCCTGTTGCCGCCGCGGCGTTTAATGTGACCGTGCTTGAGCAATCCGATCTTCAGCGCTTACCGGTTAATAATGTTATTGATGCACTGGAATATGTTTCTGGTATCGATGTGCGTAAGCGCGGTATCGCAGGTGTTCAAGCGGATGTTGGCATTCGAGGCAGTACGTATGAGCAAACATTAGTATTGCTTGATGGTGTGCGCATGAATGATCCGCAAACAGGCCATCATAACTTTGATCTGCCAATTGCTTTTGAAGACATCGAACGCATTGAAATCGTAAAAGGGCCTGGCGCTGCTCAATATGGCCCAAGTTCGAATGGCGGTGTTATTAATGTCGTAAGCCGTAAAGAAATCACCACAGAAACCGGGCGTAAAGCTAAGTTGAATGTTCAACGTGGTAGCTATGATTATGAACGTTACGCGTTAAGTCTTGCTAAAACCGAAGGTGATTATAGCCAGTTTTTGAGCGGCTCACATGCTGCAGCAGATACCTATTTGCGTGACGAAGCTTTGGAATCACGCCAAGGACAGGGTAGTTACCGTGTTGTTCATCAGGGTGAAAATACAATGACCCAAGTAGCCTTTGGTTATGTTGAAAAAGATTTTGGCGCGTATCGTTTCTATGTTCCGACTGAAGCGCAGTCTAGAGAAAGCACCTCTCAACGACATGGTTACGGTATTCAGCAGTTTCGTTTTGCTAATGGTAGCCAGTTAGAAGCCAGTCTTAACTGGAGAAATCATTTTGATTCTTATATTTATCAACCAACTTCTTCAGCTTCAGAGCATGAAACGGAAGCGGTTCAATCGCGTTTAACGTTTACGCAAGGTAACTTGGTTGCAGGATTGGAATATAACCAAGAAAATATGGATAGTAATCGCGATGGCAAGCAAGGTCGACACTTTGCCAGTTCGTTTGTTAATTATAAACGTCTAGTCGGTAGCAATGTTAGCTTGTCCGGAAATCTATCATATGTAGATTATGACAGTGACAAGCAGTATGTACTTCCTGTGATTGGAATTGATGCACTCGTGTCTGAGAATATTGAAGTGTATGCCAATGCGGGCCAGGCGGTTCGTACGCCAACGCTGAATGATTTGTACTTGAATATGTCCAGCAATATAGGCAACCCAGATCTTAAATTGGAAAAAACGAATAGCGCAGAAATGGGTGCTCGTTTAAATTCTAGTGATGTAAATGTTGCTGTGAGCGTATTCTTTAAAGATACAAAGGATGCCATTGATTTTACTAAGAATCAGGCAGAGGTTGATGGTTCTTTAGCGTATGTCGCTCGTAACTATGGTGATAACGAAACAAAAGGGTTTGATGTCGAGTTTGATGCTTCGTCTTTTGCTGCACTGCGTATGGGAATGAATACGCTTAAATTGAGTCATACTCGATTAATCCAGACGACCGAAACTGATTTAGCGCTACTGAAGAATACTGAAGGCCAATTAGAAAACCAAACGGCATTGCATGCAGGCTTTGATTTCTCAAATAACTATTCATTGTTGACGACTTATAAATACGAACGTCGATTCAATAGCAGTGATTATAGAGTATTAGATTTACGTCTTGCTTATGAAGATCAAAACTTAACCATTGCACTCAACGGCAGTAATTTATTAGATGCTGAATATGTTGATGCGGGCTTTGTTGAAGTTGCCGGCCCTGCGATCATTCTTGAATTGGGATACCAGTTGTAATGCAAGAAATTCAAATAGCAGATTATAGAGATGAGTTCCATGCTTCGGCGATTGTAAATCTAATGGATGCTTATGCGATGGATAAGATGGGAGGCGGTGAAGCGCTTCCTGAGTCTGTGAAACAAGTCTTAGTTCCCGCAATGGCAAAGGTGCCTAATGCCTTTACGGTATTGGCGTTTGTTGATGGTAAGCCTGCCGGATTAATCAATTGTTTTATGGGCTTTTCCACGTTCAAAGCTAAGCCATTAATCAATACTCACGACATTATTGTGATTAGCGATTATCGTGGGCTTCAGCTTAGTCAGTTGATGCTAGATAAAGTTGAAGAGGTGGCGCGTGAACGAAATTGCTGCAAATTAACCTTGGAAGTATTGCAAGGGAATACGATCGCGCAGAATTCTTATGTGAAATTTGGTTTTGCTAATTATGTACTAGACCCAGAAATGGGCAGTGCGATGTTCTGGCAAAAAACTCTTTAGACTTATAGAGAAAAAGGAAAAGATTTTTTACCACAGAGGCACCTTCGTGCGCTCTGTGGTGAATCGCTTTAGTCTTTCTTTTCAGCTTCTGGTGCCGTTTCTATTTCGGTTCCAGCTTCCAGTTCCGCTTTTTGCTTGGCTTCCCATAAGGCTCTTTTTTCGGCTTTGTTATCGACCATCTTCGGTTGCTCTTCCAAATACACCTTAATGTTAGTCATGCCTTGCTTGCTTAGGTGATGCGCATGTATTTTACTCATGGTGCCTTTTTGGCAATAGAATAAATACGTTTGATCTTCTTTAAATTCACCTTTACGCGTTTCAAGTTCATAAAAAGGCATTTTGATGATTTCGTTAAGGCTAAACTCTAACGGCGCATCTTCTACTTCGTTCGGGTGGCGAATATCAACGATGATATCACTTGGGCCAGGAAGGTTAACGCAAGCGACTTCAAGCGCATCGTTTTCTTCTTTAACGAGAGTCGCAATAAACTGATGAGTACATTCGGCAACGGCTTGGTCTAACACAGCCATATTGAACTTGGCTTCTTCGGCTAGAACCTTTGGCATCTTGGCTTCGGTGGTCGGCTTAACCGAAATAACACCACAGTACTCAGGCATGGTTGCGGCAAAAGCTTCGGTGCCGATTTCGCGCGAGATTTTAATAATCTCAGGCTTATCCATAACCACAAGCGGGCGTAACACTAATTTATCAGTTACTTTGTCGATAACTGCTAGGTTGGTTAAGGTCTGGCTAGAGACCTGGGCAATGGATTCTCCGGTAACGAAAGTTTCCAAGTTGATCATTTCCGCTACTTGGTCGGCTGCACGATACATCATGCGTTTTAAAATAACGCCCATGTGGCCATCTTCAACGTTTTCTAGAATTTCTTTTACAACGCCATCAAAAGGAACGCTAATGAAACGTGCCTTGTGTGATGCTCCGTATTTATCCCACAAATAGTAAGCAACTTGCTTAACACCCACTTCGTGCGCGCTGCCGCCTAAATTGAAGAAGCAGTAGTGAGTTTTTAAACCGCGCTTCATCATCATGTAGCTAGAAACCGTTGAATCAAAACCACCGGATATTAGAGAAAGCGTTTCGCCTTGAGAGCCCATTGGGTAGCCACCTAGGCCAACGAAGCGATTCTTAATGGCAAATAAACTTTGATCGGTGATCTCAACTTGAACAGTAATGTCAGGGTTCTTAAGTTTAACGCCAATCGCGTCAGTCTCTTTTAATAAACCACCACCAATGTAGCGTTCTACATCGTTGCTGTTGTATTCGTGAGTACCTCGGCGCTTTACGCGAACGCAAAAGGTTTTACCTGCCAATGAAGGGCCGTTTACTTGTTTAATAATCTGGTAGGCGTCATCCATCGTTTCGAAGTCATGCTCTTCGATCTCGTAAGAAAAAGCGATACCCGGTGTATTGGTCAAAATAGTAATCATTGAGCGACGGATTGCTGCGTCTTCACTATTGATATTGATATACAAATTATCCCATTGGCCTTGTACATCGGCCTTAAAGCCGTTGCGACCTACCAGATTGCGAACATTCATTTGCAGCTGCTTCACAAAGCGCTTACGCACTGGTCGGCTCTTCATGATGATTTCAGGGAAATACTTGGCTACAAACTTCATATCGGACTCGTATCTGTAAGACGCTTTTAGTGTTGAGCGTCGTGGCAATAATGGGGTGGGCGATTATACGTCATTATAAGCCTTTAGGTTAGAAGCAGTTAGCAATTAGCAATGCACGCTAAGTTCACCTTTTTAGGCCAAGTCCTCATGCTTTATTCGTAAATAGTAATGATTATCGTTTGTTCATTATTTATTGCATATTAGTGTCATATTAGGTCGATAGACTGATGTTGGAAAATGGAGTTATTAACTTAGAATCATGGAGTTTAAGATGAAGGGTAAAGTTGCTTTAGTAACAGGCGGGACGGGCGGTATTGGAAGTGAAATTTGCAAGGCTTTAGTCAAGGAAGGCTATCAAGTGATTGCGGGTTATTACTCTGGAGGCAGTCATGATAAGGCTCAGAAGTGGCAAATTGAAATGGGGAAGGAGGGTTTTGATATCGCTCTAGCCTTTGGAAATATTCGCGACTGGGAATCAAGTAAAGAGTGCATTGAGGGTATAAATAGAGAATTTGGCAGTATTGATGTATTGGTAAATAATGGTGGGATTACACAGGATACAACCGTAAAGCGCATGTCGCCACAGCAGTGGGATGATGTGATTGCAACGAATTTGACCAGCGTTTTCTATATGACCCGTTTGGTGATTAACGATATGTTAGAAAAGGGTTTTGGTCGAGTTATTAATATTTCTTCAGTTAACGCCCAAAAAGGTCAGTTTGGACAAGCAAATTATTCGGCGGCTAAGGCGGGTATGCACGGTTTTACGAAAGCGGTCGCTCAAGAAGTTGCGGCAAAAGGCATTACGGTTAATACGGTATCGCCTGGTTATACTGAAACCTCGATGATAAAAGAAGTTCCGGAAGAAATTCGCCAGCAAATCCTAAAGGGTATTCCTGTTGGTCGTTTTGGTTTGCCTTCCGAAATTGCACGAGTGGTTACCTTCTTAGCATCAGACGATTCAGGTTTCATTACTGGCAGTGATATATCGGCTAATGGTGGTCAGCACATGCATTAGAATTTCAGCTTCTGCCAAGCCTTATGCCATTTATCATCTTCTGCATGTTGATAGATGGCAGTTGTTTCAATTTTTTCATGACGCGCTGAGCGTGTTAAGTATTTCAATTCAATGCCAGCGTCATCTCCGTGGGTTACCGACGTATGTCGAAACCAGTGGGTTGATGCTTTCTCTAATATCGATGCCTGTACCGGGTTTTCTAATCTAATCGCTTCAGCTGCATCTTTTACCACTGTTTTTACTTGTCGATAAACCATGTTGGCGCCGATGCCTTTGCCGCCACTAATGCTGCGTAAGAGCGGAGTTGTATCGTTCTCTTCTGGTAATGAACTGAGCCCTAGGTGTTCTCGATACTGCATTAGCGCGGCCAGCATTTCATCACTTGCAGGGATCTTGCCTTGCTTCTCTCCTTTGCCCAATACAAACCACCACCATTGACCTCGATACAAACGGAAGCTGTTCATGCTATGGCTGCTGACTTCGCTAACTCGAGGCGCCATTAAGTAGAGTAAGTGAAATAAGAAGCGATTGCGCTGGTAGTGGTTGTGCTGCTTAGGGCTTTCAGTGGGCTGATTGGCTAGGTGATCCTTAAGTAGTTGCCACGTTTTATGGTCCAGATAGCGCTGTTGGCTAATGGCCTGATCGGCTTGCGGCCGCAGCTTGCGATTGCGGCGACGAATAAGAGAAAGCGGATTGCCTGCTAAATAGCCGGCATCAACCAAATAGCTGAATAGGGCATTAACGATAATAAGGGCTTGGCGCTGACTGCCTTCACTTAAGGGGCCTTTGAAAGGTCGCCATTTGGGGCTGCTGCGTTCTGCTCTAGGGCCACACCAAATCTGGCTGGGCTGCGGGTCTACTAGAAATCCTTGGTAGAACTGAAAATCTTCTCGGCCTAGGTCTGATAAAGCTTTATTGCGCTGATTGATTGACCAAAGGAGTAAGCGTTCGGCTTCTTTTCGGTAGTTGCGCAGGGTTTGTGGCGAATCGTAAAACTCATTTAACCAGCATTGTATGGCTTGCCAGTCAGTTTTAGCGCTGATTTGGCAGTGCTTTGTATCGTACCGATTACTGCCTTGGCTGCCATTTAGCTGTTCTGGCGTCTGCATGGATTCAAACGGATTTAAGGCTTTTTCGCTGTCGTAGTTGCTGATTTGAAACATGTTGCGCTAGGTGCCTTTAAGGTCGTTCTCTTTGGGTTATTTTAGTATCTCATAAATATTAATTCATGATAATAGGGTTAATCATGAATTAATATTTGTGAGTAGTTATAATTTAAGGTTAGCTGTACACATATAACCTTACATAATTATATATGTTAGTTTAAACTGCTTCTTAAATGAGATTTCACCAATAAATAAGCTGGTTTTGATAATGAGTCTGAAAAAAGCGACCCCTAAAGCGGTATTTGAAGCCTGTGAGCAGTTAGAGTTGCAAAGTAGTGCATGGAATCGTGATGATGTGCGCTTAAGTATTGGCGGCGGCAGTTTTTCGGTAATAGATCCGCTCATTCAGGCTTGGCGTAAGCTACAGCCGGTGCGAGAGGTTGCTCCCTCTGTACCCACTGACTTATTAATTCAGGTAGCGACGATGCTAGAGCAGCAGGTTTCGGATTATGTTGGCGAGATTGAATTGCGTGATCAGGAAAGAGAAGCCACTTTGCTGGCACTCAATGAAGCTGTTGCTGAGAATCTACAGCGTTTAGAGTTCGAGCTGACAGAGCAACTAGCACTCAGTCAGCAAGCTAATCATGACCTAGAGGCTGAATGCTCTCGGTTAGAGCATGAGTTAAGAGAGAAAGCCCAATCATTTCTTGCAGCTGAAATTAAACTGCAGGTATCAGAAGAGGCTACGGCATCGTTAAGTGAGCGCCTTAAAGAGCAACAGGCCTTTTACGAATCCAGCCTTCAGCAGCAAAAGCAATCCCAGCAAGATGAGAGTACTCGGTCTCTAGAGCTACATCAGCAGCAAGTTAATCAATTAAAGATGGAGTCACAGCAACAGTTAACTCAACAGAAAGTTGAACTGGTAGATGCAGCGCAATTATCTGAAGATAGGTTGATGCGTTTATTGGACCAAGGCCGCATTGAATTAAAAGAACTGCAACGGTCGTCTACCGAAAAGCTGGAGGTATTGAGTCGCGAGCAGCAGACTGACAAGCAACTAGTAGATAAGCAAAGCCATGAAATTAATTCTTTGGAAGCTGCATTACAGCAGTCTAAACTCGATACAACTCAGCTCGTACTTCAGTATGAAGCTCAATTGGTGTTGTTGAATAACGATAAGTTAATTATTCAGCAGCAACTAACAGAGCAGGCAGCTGAGAAGGATGGCTTGGAGTCGCTGGCAAATTCAATCAAGCAGCTTCAAAACCAAATAACTAACGATCAGGCAGCTAAGGGAGTGTCGCCTAAGTAAGCTAGGCTTCAAAAATCATTCGTGCTGCACCAGATAATAGCAATTTTGTACAATAATCCGCGCTCGTCTTAACGTAAATTCCAAGATCAATACGACTTATGATCTTGGGGATTTTTAATGACCACTCTCATTGCCATGGCTTTATTTGCCTTAGTAACCTCAATAACCCCGGGGCCGGTAAATATTATTGCTACCGCAACAGGGGCGAGCTTTGGATTTTGGCGGACGATCCCTCACATTTTTGGCGCTAGCCTTGGGTTTACCCTGATATTGATTCTAATGGGGGCTGGGCTGGCTAATGTTTTTGACCAATACTCTAACGCAATGGCGGTATTAACACTGGCTGGGGCTAGCTTTCTATTTTACACCTCTTACAAAATAGCCTTTGCGCCCACCGATCAGAGTAGCGCTCAGCAAAATAATCCCCCGGGTGTACTCGAAGGCGCACTTTGCCAGTGGCTAAATCCTAAGACTTGGATTGTTGCCATCGCAGGAGTGGCAGTGTTTGTTACCAGTGGAAGTTCGACTCTCGGTATATTCAGCGCGCTCTTTTTTTTAGTCTGCTTTCTATCCATATCCGTTTGGGCGATGATGGGTGGGGCGATACGAAAAATATTAAAGACTTCAAAATCTACCCGAATCTTCAATGTGCTTATGGGGCTTCTGCAGGCACTAACGGTTACCTATATGCTATTCATAAACTAAGCCTTACGTTGCAAAATATGATGAAAAAAGACGATCCTCTGTTTTTTAAATCTCCTCATGCCCCTATCGAGGCTCGCAGAGCTATTGACTCAAACGCGTGCTATGAAAAGCATACTCATGACGAGCTTTCTATTGGTATTGTCGAAGCGGGGATCAGTGAGTTTTATCATACGGGCAGTATTAAAAACATTGGCCCCGGCTCTGTCGTAATTATTAATCCGCACGCAGTCCATTCATGTAATCCGAAGGCGGGAGAGTGGAGCTACAAAATGCTCTACATTGATGTGAAGTGGCTGCAGGATTTATTGAAGAAGGCGCTGGGTTTATCTCATATTGTACTGAACCCCAGCAACCTGATTCATACTGATTGTTTAAAAACTTATCGTGATTTTAATACCCTGTTTGCAGTCATCACAGAAAGTGGTGAACAGTCTGAAATTGAAAGAGCGGTTGTCGATTTTATATCTAATCTGCTGCTGGCTGATTCGCGATTAACTGAAAAGCAGGACTCCAATACAGGACATGATTTATCGGCAAGGATGCGCCATCAAAAGCTATCACTCAGTCGGGTGTTCATCATTGAACACTGTGGCTCTAGCTTAAAACTCGACGACGTTGCAGCCGTCGCAGGGATGAGTCGATATCATTTTATTCGAGCTTTTCGCCAAGCGTATGGAATAGCACCGCATGCATTCCAAGTGGCCCAAAGGGTTAGCTCAGGTAGAAAGCTATTGTCCAGTGGTATGAGTATCTCTAAGGTTGCCGCTAGTCTCGGCTTTTCTGACCAGAGTCATTTTCACCGTAATTTTAAAAAGATGGTGGCTACGACGCCCAAGCGTTATAAAGACGGTATGTCTAATCGGGCTTAATCTTCTTATGCTTAGCGCTGGCATGACGCTCACGCATCTCAGTATCAATGTAGCGATCAGTCGTCGCCATACTGGCATGGCCGGCATCATCACGAACATGCTCTTTAGGCCGGTGCTTCACATCCTCAGAAATCCCCGTATGCCTTAACCAATGCACCGTCGCTGCTTTCAATTCAAGGGCTTCTTCTTTTAAACCTTGCTCTTGCATGCGCTGGTGAGCTTGATCAAAGCAGTCTTGTACGATAAAACGTATTTGACGGGTACTGGTAACGGGGCCACTGCCTTTGATCTTAGAAATTAACGGCGTGGATTCGCTGACATGTGGCAGGGCGGACAAGCCTAAAAATGTACGGTAGCGTTTAAGAACTGCCAGCATCTCGTCGGATACGGTGATTAATCGTACCTTATTACCTTTACCGGTAACTTGTAGCCACCAATTGTTATCGACATCTACGCGGAAATTACCCATAACAGGGGTTGAGCGCTCATCCGCGACCAGTTCTGATATTCGTAAATACATGGCAAATAAGCAGTTCATGATAAACAGACTGCGCTCATGTTGCTGTGGGAATTCATCTGCGTTCAACTCTGCCGTTTCAATAACGAAGTCCCATTGCAGATTGGATATACGGCGAATGGGCTCTTTATAAGCATGTGTTTGCAGATATTTACTTTTTTGGCGGATGAGGGCAACCGGATTCAGTTCGCCATAATCTTCTTGCAATAAGTAGTTAAAGAAGGTCGATAGGATTGAGAATACTGCTTGTAAGCTTTTTTGTGACAGTTTGAAATGCCTATTGTCAGGAGAGTGCCCCAACTGACTTTCGACTTTCGTTATTTGGCTAACAAAAGGGCGCCAATCTGGATTTCCTGATCGTTCACCTTGATGGTTTTTAAAGCGCGCGACCTGCTTGATGCCTATCCAAGCTAGTGGTGGCTGCTGGCAGAACGTTAGATATTCCTCAATGTCTAAACGCCTCAGCTCAGGTAGCGTCTTTTCTTGTACAAACCAGGCCCATTGCAGGAGACGCTCAACTTCTCGGCGATAGCTATTAAAGGTTGCTTGGCTGCCATTATAACTTTGCAGAAACGTCAGACAGTGGTAAAGATCTTCTTTGCTATCCTTGGGTGGGTTGCGCTTACATTGTCGAGCATGAATGGTATCTGCTTCTTTAAAAGGACTGGCCAAATATTGAAGGTTATCGAACATAGGGCTGGGTGGATTGAGCAGCGAGTTCATAATGGGGTCTATTGATGTTGGATTCGTTAATACTCTCATAATTATCGGAAATATTAAAACCGATTATGTCATAAAAACTGATTGTGAACATGGCTGCTTATCCGTCGATATATAGCAATTCAGCGATGAGTTTTGATTAACGAATTCATAGATTCAATTGTTAGCCATTATTCCGAATAAGACTATCGGGCAAAGCTGAGCTTTTAGTGAGGTGTTATTTTTTGATTGCCGTAATTATTGCGCGGATTATTCTGGCGGACGTGCTGTGGAGTGTTGGAAGATTATGAAGGTGATAGCTATTTCATTATCTAGATATTAAATTAGCTAGTAGCCTTAAGTCATTGATAATATAGAGGTATGTGTAAGATTCATATTTTACTCAGTTATCAGGATGCAATTGGAATCTGGCTAAGCCCCCGCTGCATTCACTATTTCTATTTATTCCGATAATAACAATTATCGGAAATATAAGAGGCGTTAGCCCAGCTCAATTAGCTCTGTTATTCAGAGTTTAAAAACGTCAGAAATTGTAGCTCCAGTATCAAGTATTCTTCAGTAAGTTTCTTATGAAGAATCAAGGCTTGCGGCCAGTCTCTATCTTTCAAGGTTATCAATAAATCAGCGCAGGTTGATTCTACGCACTGCGTGCAGAAATTTGATGAGGTGCCCTTTAGAGAATGCATGGGGATTTGGCTTTCTTCGTAATCTTGCAATTCGATACCGGTTAAGGCCTGCTGAAGTTGCTCAGGCGCATCCCTTAAAAATAAGGTGACCAGTTTTTGAATCAGAGGCCTGTTCCCGCCCATCCGCTCAATTGTTTTGTTTTCATCCCACGCTAAATCTGCAGTGAGCTCCGACGTACGACTCTGTTGTGAACTGACCATAACGGGACCCTACCTAACGTATTTGCCTGTCTTTATAGACTAGTTGATTAAAACCGTGGGGTGGCGAATAGATTCAGCGCAATTTTATCTATTATTAAGCAATAACAAACACAAATGCCCTGTCTTTGCGTTCGCGCATCCTTTAAAATGCGCGGCATAATTTATATGATTTTGGAGTAATTGGCGCATGTTTGAAGTTGGTCAGCGTTGGATCAGTGATACGGAATCAGATTTAGGCCTAGGAATGGTGCAAGAAGTCGATTTTCGCCAGGTGGCGATCTTGTTCCCCGTAGCCGAAGAAGTTAGGCGTTATTCGAAAGAACAAGCTCCACTTACGCGTATCAAGTTCAATATTGAAGATACGGTACTACTTGAAGATGGCAGTAAATTAACCATTACTGAAGTTCAAGAAATGAATGGCATTCTGTTTTATGGAGATGCTGATCGGATTTTGCCTGAAACTCAGTTGAGTGGTCATATTCAATTAAGCCAAGCGTCAGAACGCTTATTGGCTGGCCAAGTTGATAATAGTAAAGCTTATGAGCTACGCCTGCGCGCTTTGCAAATGAAGAGCAAGCTGCAAGAGCGTAAACATTATGGTCTTGTAGGCAGTCGTACTACCCTGCTTCCACACCAGCTTTTCATAGCCAATGAAGTTTCTAGCCGTGAAGCGCCACGTGTTTTACTGGCTGATGAAGTCGGCTTAGGTAAGACGATTGAAGCGGGCATGATCATGCATAGCTTGCTACTGAGTGAGCGTATTCAGCGCGTATTGGTTTTATTGCCAGAAGCGTTAACGCATCAGTGGTTAGTTGAGATGGTTCGCCGTTTCAACTTACGCTTCAGTGTTCTAGATGAAGGCCGCTGCCTAGCATTAGAAGATCAAGAAAATGGTGGTAATCCTTATTTACAGCAGCAGTTAGTTCTAGCACCGTTAAGTGCTGTTGCTAATGACCCTAAGCGTCGCGAACAAATCCTGTCTGCTGGCTGGGATATGGTTGTAGTTGATGAAGCACACCACTTGGAATGGTCGCCGACTGCTCATGATGAGAGCTATGGTCTGGTTGAGTCTCTATCCCACCAATGCCCAGGACTATTATTGCTAACCGCAACGCCTGAGCAGCTTGGCATGGAAGGTCACTTCGCCCGCCTTCGCTTATTAGATCCTGAACGTTTTCATAATCTAGAAGAGTTTGTACAAGAACAGTCGCAGTTCCAGCCAGTCGCTAAGGCCGCCCAGTCTTTATTATCGGGTGGCAAGTTGACAGCAGACGAACGTGATTCTCTGCAGAGCTTATTGAGCCAAGAAATTCCAGCACAGCCTGAAGCCGAACAAGCACAAGCTTGGATCAAACAATTAATTGATCAACACGGTACCGGCCGCGTTATGTTCCGTAATACGCGTAGCGCAATGGAAGGATTCCCTAATCGCGAAGTGATTGCGCAGCCATTTACCTTGCCTGTCGCCTATCAAGGCTTAACCGGTATTGAGGGTTTATACCCAGAACGCCAAATCGAGGATTGGACAAGCGTTGATCCTCGTATTGATTGGATAAATGAGCTAATCAAAGCGAATAAGGGCGAGAAATTCTTATTAATTACCCATCAGCAGAAGACAGTTTTGCAGATTGAGCGCGCACTGTGGGAAAAATTCGGTACTCCGTGTGCCGTCTTCCACGAAGATATGGATATGATTGAGCGAGATCGCGCTGCGGCATATTTTGCTGAGCAAGAAGGTGGCGCTCAAATCCTTCTTTGCAGTGAAATTGGTAGCGAAGGTCGTAATTTCCAATTTGCTCGTCACTTGGTTTTGTTTGACCTGCCTGATAACTGCGATCTTATTGAGCAGCGTATTGGTCGTCTTGACCGTATCGGCCAAAAATTCGATATCCAGTTACACGTGCCTTACTTCGAAGGACACTCTTCTGAGCGTTTATTCGAGCTATTGAATCAAGGTGTTGATGTCTTTAGTCACCCTAATCCTCTAGCGCAATCGTTATTAAACCATCACCATTCTGAGATGGTGGCTGCACTTGAAAGCTCAGACATATCAGATCTACACAAATTGGTAGATTCTTTGATACCTGAGCGTGAAGTTCAACAGCAAGAATTAGAGCAAGGTCGCGACCGTTTATTAGAATTACAGTCTTGTGATCCGGTTAAGTCGAAAGCGCTATTGGAACGAATCATTGCCGATGATCGTCTTGATCAGGCCGTTTTACCCAGTTTCCTTGAAGAAGTCTGTGATGTTTACGGTATCATTCAGCAAGACCACAGCCATCATTGTTTCATCCTGATGCCTGGTGATCACATGCTGACGAGCTATTTCCCTCACTTACCGGAAGATGGCTTAACGTATACCTGCCGTCGTGATATTGCGGTTGCACGTGATGATGTTCAGTTCTTCACTTGGGAACATCCACTAGTTGTGGGTGCCCTTGATCTTATCTTATCGGAAGATCATGGTAACTCGAACGTCGCTTATGTTGAGAATCATCAGTTCGCTACCGGCGACTTCTACTTCCAAGCTCAATATACTTTGGAAAGCCAAGCGCCTAAGTCTTTGCAGATTCAGCGTTATTTGCCAGCCGAAGGTATTCACATTGCGGTAGACCCTGAAGGTAAGGTCGAATTTCAAGAACCGGATTATTTAGACTTCCCTGAAGATCTAAAGCGCGCTACGGCTTCTGGTTTAGTGAAACGTGTTGAGACGGGTATTAAGAAGTCATTGAAAATTGCTAAAGCGGCAGCAGAAGCTCAACTTCCGAAGCAGTTGGCTTTGGGTACTAAGCACATGTCGTTTGAACTCGATGCTGAGATTTCTCGCTTGCAGGAACTGCAAAAGACCAATCGTAATATTCGTGATAGTGAAATTGAATTGATGCAACAGAAGAAAGAAGCCCTTCTGCAAGCAATCAGCCAAGCTAACTATAAAATGGATAATATCCGTATTGTATTCTGTGGGTAAAAACCGTCTAGAAGGAAGCGCAGCTTTCTTAGGTTTTTACGACTAGCCATGGATGGCTAGGCCGGACATTAGTAATGGATATTTGTAAATTTAGACGTAAAGCTCTTGTAACTATTCAGCGGCTTTAAAAAACGATCCATTATTGAGTATTTATTCCACAAAACGGCGTAAATACTTCCCTGTAGCCTTAGTTCGGCTCCCTGCCTCGCATATTTGCTCCACAAACACCCAATAATAGATCTGATCCGTTCTAAATTTGAACTATCCGATAGTTACAAGCTTTTTACGACTAGCCATGGAGTCTCAGCGCTGATCCGGACATCAGTAATACGATATTCGTAGCTAAAACCTTAAGATCGAGGCGATCTCATAGTCACAAACTCTTCTGCTGACGTTGGATGAATCCCAATCGTGGCATCAAAATCTGCTTTAGTAGCCCCCGCCGTAATCGCAACAGCAATACCTTGAATGGTTTCACCTGCATCATGACCGACCATATGCACGGCGATGACTTTGTTGTTAGCCTTGTTGACGATCATCTTCATCAAAGTACGCTCACCCATACCCGAAATAGTATGTTTTAACGGTTTGAAGTTAGACTCATACACATCAAACTCAATGCCCTTAGCCGTACATTCATCTTCCGTTGGGCCAACCGTGCCGATATTCGGTTGGCAGAAAACAGCCGTTGGAATATTGTCATAATGCATTGGCACCGTATCGCCATGATACATATGGGCTAAAAACTTCATCCCTTGCGCCAGCGCTACCGGTGTTAATTGTGGCGTACCAATAACATCACCCAGTGCGTAAACAGAAGGAACGCTGGTTTGGAAGAAGTCATTAACCTTAATAGTGGTATTGGAATTTAACTCAATTCCCAGCGCTTCTAAATTCAAACCGTCGGTCATTGGACGTCGACCTGTAGCGTACATAACAAGATCAACTTCTTGTTGTTCATCGTTGGTATAAAAAACCAATAACGAGCCATCGGCTTGCTTTTCTATGCGTTCAATCTCAGTTTCGGCACGAATATTAACGCCCTTTTCTTTCATTTGATCTTGTACAAATGCACGGATATCTTCATCAAAGCCGCGTAATACTAAACCTTTTCGACAAACCAATGTGGTTTCTGCACCAAGGCCATTAAATATGCCCGCGAACTCAACCGCAATGTAACCCGCGCCGACGACTAAAGCACGTTTAGGGAAATCGTTGTCATCTAGATTGAACACTTCATTCGACGTAATTGCGTATTCAGCTCCAGGGACTTCAGGTTTGAAAGGCCAGCTGCCTGTCGCGATCAGAATAGAATCAGCGCTAATATCTTGAATACCCGCTTCCTTGCCATCCTCAACTAGCTGGATACGAACCGTATTTTCATCGACTAGGCTGCCAGTACCATTAAAAATGGTGGCACCAGGGCCGGTTAATAAGTTTTCATAAATGCCGTTAAGGCGTGAAATCTCATTGGTTTTATTATTGCGTAAGGTTGGCCAATGAAAGCTATTAACCTGACTATTAATACCAAAACCTTTGGCTTCTTCTACTTTTTCACGGTACTCAGAAGCATAAACAAACATCTTTTTAGGCACACAACCAACGTTCACACAGGTGCCACCCAAATAACGGTTTTCTATAATGGCGACTTTCTTACCTTGAGACGCCGCCATGCGAGCCGATCGAACACCGCCGGAACCTGCACCGATAACCACTAGGTCAAAATGTTGTAATTTTGTATTCAAAATATATTCTCCAAAACCTACAACACTATTAATCCAAAAAGCCATTAATAGGTGAGGCTATTAAATTTGTCGTTATTAAGATTATTGATATTTAAAAAGGTATAAAAAAAGCCCTCGCGGGCTTAATTGGGATAAATGAAGTTTAGATGAAATTATCCGATAGGTTAAATAGAGAGTATTCATCATTATGATTAATATCCGCTATAAGACTCACACTATAAATGAGTACTCAATAACTGAGCATTTATTTATAGAGAGTTCCTCGTAAGTCTACCAATCCAGATTTCTCACTTCGGTCCACATTAATTTGTTTGATTTGGATACCCTGCTGTCGATTTAGTTCCTCTAACCAACGAATAGCATCATCAAATACAGCATCTTCTAACCAGATACGTAGGCCATCACCATCGGGTTCAAAGCGTTTTAGATTGATGTTTGATTTTTTTGCTTGTCGGGTGACGACCGCTAGAATAGGTCCGTTACTGGCAGCGCTGACTGACTGGCCTTGGAATTTGTGAGCATTACTGGCGAGCGTCTCGTAGATCGATAGGCTTTTATCCAGCCCAGCTTGATATTGAGCTTGTTTGGCTAAAAACGGTTGCACGAAAAGTATAATAATCAAACAAAAAACTATAAAGGCCGATACGGCTTTAACGATTTTTTGATCGCGGCCACTTTGACTGGTATACCAAAGATTAAAACTGACTACCGGCGGCAGTTGTTTGAATTTCTTACGGCTATCATCCCAGCCCGTTATTAATTGTTGCTGTAATTTATTCATGCTGAAGCTCCAATCTTCAAGCGGCCTTTAACCCCTTTATCGTCATTGGTTGCTTGGGCGATTTCTACAACGAGTCCTTGCTGTTCCAGCGCAGCTTTATAGCTTTGCAGTTGTGCTAGAGTTTTAGCCGTCAAATCAATAACCAATTGGTTTTGGCGGTCATTAAAACGAAAACTCTGCCAATGAACAGTTTGCTTTAAATTATCTTGCTGCAAGGCCTTACTTGCTTGAGATAGCATAACGATAACCCCCGCATTTGCCTGTGTGCCGTCGCCTTTGACCTTGGTACGGATTTGTCGCTCCAGAAAGCGAATACGCTCACCTGGAAATAATCGTTTATAGAGAGCGATGGTTTCGCTTTTAACTTGTTTTTGTTGAGCAATAAGCTGCTTGTTTTCTAAACTAATTTCGGTAAAAGAGAATACACACCAGCAAGCTGCCAAAACTGCAATAGGCTTCCACCATGCGCTAATTGACTCTTTTTTAGCTTCAACCGGACGAAATTCTGCGGTTAATAAATCACAGCATTTACCCGCAAGAGCCGTATTTCTTAAACTTGAAAAACTACCATGTTGAACGTTAACCGCTTTGAATATTCCGGCAAAGTTACTTTCAATTTGAGTTTTAAGTAAGTTGGCGGTATCGAGGTTGGTATCGATCAGTGTAAGAGTACCTTGAGACTCTGAATCAAGGTCATTACATAAGCCTTCTAGATAAGCAGAAAGTGCTGATTCATGGATCTTGGCTTCGCCTAATCCAGGAATATTAACCAGCCAGAAGTTCCCATCGTGAACCAAGCTGTTATCCGGTATTAAGCTAGTTTCAGGAATAAGTTGGCGTAATTGGATGTGGTGATGGTCGCAGGCTTCTAATAAACGATTGAAATTATCGACAAGGCTGCAATAGACTCGGTGTGTGAACTTACCCACCTTACCCGCAGTCACTAAATGATAATGACTGATATCTTCAATAAGGCTTTCTTCAAGAGCAAATGGCAGTGCTTTCGGCAAATGCCTACCTTGTACGCCAGGAAGTGTTAACCAGCGACAGACATAGTTCTCACCTTGTAAAATGAACCGTAGCTGAGATAAATCACTCTGCTCAGTTGCCCACTCATCAAATGCGAGCCAACGGTTTTGCCCCTGCTCTGCTACGGGGTCTTTAACCTGACCAGGAACGAAGGATGAAACAAACCAAGTTTCTAACTCAACGTTCCAGCGTACAACAACTGTTTCCATTATTTTAGCCTAAAACTTTTAACTAAATGCCGCCACTACCTGGGGTAGTATTGCTATTATTATTTGTAGCACTGCCAGAGGCATTGCTATTAGGATTATTTGTTACCGGAAGGCGCGCTTCTGTACGAGAGTAATCTCGATAATAAGTACGCATCTCTCCAGATTGTGCATCGCGATAAATCAGCATTTCAATGGTTGCGATGCGATCTGCTAATGTTACTTTGGCAAACACTTCGAAGTATTGAGAGTTTACACTGAAATCCGCTTTATCCCACACTTCCTTAGGGTTTTGACTATCAGTATCTCCACTCGCACTGGTGAATGGCTGAACCTCGGTTAAGCTCCAAAACTCATCAGTGGTAGCAAAGCCTTTATCTCCTCTGCTACCAATAACCGCATCAGCTTCTGATAATGACCAGTTTGTGGTTAATGCGGCCATGACCTTATTGCTTGCCGTATTAACATTCAACGTCGCTTTAATAGGAAGTGCAGTGATGTAAGGTATTAATTTTCGATAACTCTGGGCGTCAACATCCTGTACAAGCAACAGTTCAGAGGGGTGTTTAAATAGATTATAACTTGCCCTATAAGGCACTTCCTCCGCTAAGTAGTCATTATCGACCATACTGTCTTCATCCATGAACTTTTGCGTACGATCAGCAATGGTTGGATCTAAACCAAGTTCATCCAGTAGATTTTTGAATCTTTGTATTTGAGCCGCTTTATTAGTCGATGACTTATGCAAGCCATTAATATTGAAGCGTGACTGGGCATCAATAATTTGAATTTCGACAGTGCCGGGTTCAAGAGGATAAGTATGAGGCTTAGCCCATTCCTCTAGAGGATGATCCACGTCGGGATTATTATCATAATCTAAACGTAAACCAGAGCGGACTGCGTATTCAATGCCAGTACTGTAAGCTCTTGCCTGCTGTAGTGCTTGCAAGTTCCCGCTGCGTTGAATATCCAAACTTTGGCGGTCGATCATCGCTGTTGCTAAAACTGCGACGATGGCAAAAATCAATAAAACTGAAATGAGGGCTAAACCCTGCTGATTGTTAGCACTTTTGAAGTGCTTTAGGGATTTATTGATCATCATAAGCCAATAACCATAGACGTTCGATTTCACCTATTTTAGGTAGCGTTAGTTTCCAGCGCATTGCGGTAGGTATTTCTGGGCTTGTCCCCGTTTGCAGGTTAGGCCATTGGCTATACCAGTTACTGGCGGCAGGCTGGGATTGCTGGTTGTTAGCATTGTTATTCGTGCCTGCGCTGTTTTCTGTGGCTAAAATTTCGATTTCCAGCTCTTCTACTAGGTCTAAAATAATCTGCGTCCTAGCTTCGGTATCACCGGAACGATCAAGTACAGGCCAGAAATAGCGTATTAGGCAAGAACCATCGGGCTCTAAGTTGCCAATTTCCTGCAATCTTAACTTGGCTTGTTCACATTCTTCTTCGTCAATATCAAATAGTTGGAAGGCAACCCGTTGAATGATGGCTCTTGGATCATCGGTAACTGGGCTATTACGCCAGCCAAGACGAGTCCATTCAGCTAAATAGTCGGCGCCATCGATAGTGATTGCAGGCTGAGTATCACCATATTCATCGCGAATGCTGCGGTTAAAAATTTGCTCTACGTCGCGACTAACAAACTGATTGAAGCGCTGTAGTGTGGTCAACTGTTCCGAACGGATGTCGGTTATTTTCTTAGTCTCAATAATGTTACTGAGTAAATTGGTCGAAGCTATGCCAATCAGCGCTGTGATTGAGATGGCAATCATTACTTCCAGTAAGGTAAAACCCTGTTGGTCGATGCTTTTTGAATGAGTAAGTGACATAGAATGGCTGCGCATTAATATTTACCCATGAAACCGGTTAAGCTGACTAGCGGGTTTTCTTTGTCGCTCATTTTAGCAACTTGAATTTCTATGCGTCGAAAATTCGGTAAAGGAGTATCTTCTACCTTAGTCACGATATGCCATTCGCGCCCTGCCATATCTTCATCGTCTTTTGTTTGAGTCGCTGCGGGGTAGCCTGAAAGTTTCAATTTATTAAGACGGTTTTCGGCAACAAAGGACGCCAATGTCTTCTCTTCGAGATATAAAACAGTGTCTGCATTCTGGCTGGCAGTACGACTAATTGCCGACGCCATAACTGCGAATATCGACAGTGAAATCATCACTTCGATTAAAGTGAATCCGCGTTTTGTTGAACCTTGATTGCGATTATTCTTCATAGTTCTCAGTCGTCATTTGAAAACGGCTAAAACCGTCGCCTTCTATAAAAAGGCTGAAGCTTTCGTCGTGCTGACTTTGTAGGGTGACTTTGAACGGTGTGTATTCATCCGATGATAAAAACAAGATAGCAGGTCTAACCCCATCGTCATCTATCAAGTCACTGAAATTAATATCCTTGTCTTCTAACGTGAGACTCATGGAGAGCTGCTCAGGCAAATCAGAAGAGTTTTTTAAATTGCCTTCGTAAGCATCCCAAGGGTTGTCCTTTAGCTTGGTCACTTCTTCTTTTGTTTTATCCGCCATGTGGGCCGGATTATGAATATCAACATACTTCAATAGTTGGGTTGATTCACCATCCATGGCTAAACCTAGATCGATATTCTGAAAAACAGCCTCATCTCGGTAAGCATCTAGCTGAGCAATAAAGCGAAGCGCTTGCTGTCGCGCTTCGTGTTTATGCTCATTACCACCGGTGCTCAATGTAGCCATGCCCAGCATCATACCCATAATGAGAAGAACGACCATCACTTCTATTAAAGTAAAGCCTGTGCTTTTATTACGGCGATTAATCTGACCTTTAGCACGGATGCGAGAATAGCTACAATTTAACATCATTAATCGTTACTGCTGATATCGGCTAACTCTTCTTCGCCGCCTTCTTGGCCATCAGCACCTAAAGACAGAATTTCATAAGATCCACTTTCGTAGAAATAAACGAACTCATTACCCCAGGAATCTTTTGGCAGTTTACTACCTTTCAGATAGCCGCCAGATTTCCAGTTCTTAGCTTCAGGGCTACCACTTGGCTTAGTGATTAATGCTTCTAAACCTTGGTCCGTTGTTGGGTAGGTATAGTTGTCTAGCTTATAAAGATCGAGTGAGTTTTCGATCAACTTGATTTGGCTTGTGGTTGTTTTGATGCGTGCCTCACCGGCATTACCAATCACGTTGCCGGCTACAAGTGCTAGCATGCCGCCAATAATGGCCAGTACTACCATAACTTCGATTAAGGTGAAGCCTGATTGCTTCGATACATTAGTCTTTTTGCTGTATGACATTTTGTTCATGACACATCCTAAATAGTATTAATAATAAAAATGGTTAGTCCGCTTATTGGACCATGTTTTGTAATTCTAAAATTGGCAACATAATAGCGGTAACAATGGTGGCAACGATAGCCCCCATGGTTAAAAGCATTAACGGTTCAAACATTTTCACCAAAGCTTCAATGGTCGCTTCTAAACTGGCTTGTTGCTGAGCTGAGGTGCGTGCGAGCATGTCGTCTAGTTCACCACTACTCTCGCCACTGGCAATCATGTGCAGCATCATCGGTGAAAAATAACCTGTCGACGTCAGTGCGCGGCTAAGACTGCCACCTTCACTTACCTTGGTCGTTGCTTCTTTAACCCCGGCTTGAATGGGGAGGTTCTCAACTACTTGAGAAGCAATTCGCATAGCTTCAACTAACGGCACACCAGAGCTAGTAAGAATCGCTAACGTGCTGATGTAGCGTGCAGTATTAGTACTTTTAGTGAAGTTCTTTATACCGGGTGCAGTCAATAAAAATTGATGATAGCGATATTTGAATTTCGGTTTTCTCAGTGCGTAGATAAACGCACCCCAAGTGACTGAAAATGCCACAGCAATCACCAGCCCATAGTTGGTTATTAAGTGACTAATATCCAGCATTAACTGAGTCAGACCAGGCAATTCTTGTCCGTTACGAACGAATACTTCAACAATGTCGGGCACAACGTAGGTTAATAATCCAATGACAATACCCAAAGCGACAATGCCTAAGATAATAGGATACATGGCGGCGAGCTTGATTTTAGTTTGTGCTTCTTGCTGAGACTCGGTGTAATCCGCAAGTTTATTCAGTACGCCATCAAGGTGACCAGCGTGCTCACCGGCGCTGACGGTTGCCCGATACAGGTGCGGAAACGCGCGGGGGAATTCTTTCAGTGCGTCTGCTAAAGAATGCCCTTCTAAAACCTTGGCGCGAATGGAAAGCACCATGCTTTTAACAATTTGCTTTTCGCTTTGCTCAGAAACGGCTTTCAGTGCTTCATCAATCGGTAACCCTGCCGCGATCAGCGTTGCAAGCTGACGAGTAATAAGCGCCAGCTCAGCCGTTTTAAGTGACGGGCTCAATGAAAAGCGCGCCAGCAAGCCGCCTTTGTTTTGCTTTTCATTATTGGCTGCTTCTACGGATAATGGCATCCAGCCTTTGTCGCGTAGCTGTTGTCGAACTTGGCGTGAGCTATCCGCTTCTAAAACGCCTTTATGCTGTTTGCCCTTATTGTCTAGGGCTTGGTATTCAAATGCTGCCATAGTAATTCAAAAGGTCTAGCCTTTTGCCACCCTCAGTAATTCTTCTATTGTGGTGGTGCCCAACAATACTTTGCGTATGCCGTCTTGTTGGATCGATGTGCATAATGTGCGAGCGTGTTTTTCTAACTCTTGTTCACCGGCGCGATCATGGATAAGTGTTTTCATTTTCTCATCGACAGGCACTACTTCATAAATGCCTTGGCGACCACGGTAACCCAGTTGATTGCACTTCTCACAACCTTTGGCATGGTAGATGGTGGGCGCTTGCTGATTCTCGACGCCCAATAATGTGCATTCGGAAACATCGGCTATTGAAGGTTGCTTGCATTCTTCACATAAAACTCGAACCAGTCGCTGAGCGACGACGCCCACTAAACTAGATGAGAGTAAAAAGGGTTCGACACCCATGTCTTGCAATCGAGTTACGGCGCCGACGGCGGTATTGGTGTGCAGTGTGGATAAAACCATGTGGCCCGTTAAGGAAGCTTGGATGGCAATTTCTACGGTTTCTAAATCTCGAATTTCACCAATCATAACGACATCGGGATCTTGGCGTAAGATTGCACGCAGCCCCTTAGCGAAAGTCATCTCAACCTTGGTATTAACTTGCGTTTGCCCTACTCCAGCCAGGCTGTATTCAATCGGATCTTCAACCGTCAGAATATTACGACTGGTATCATTTAGTTCGCTGAGTGAGGCATAAAGCGTGGTGGTTTTACCAGAACCGGTAGGTCCTGTGACGAGAATGATACCGTGGGGTCTTTGAATAGCGGATAACAAATTATTCAAATCTGCGGGTGCCATGGCAAGTTGGCGCACATTTAAACGCCCGGCTTGCTTGTCTAATAGGCGCATTACGATACGCTCACCATGATTCGAAGGCATGGTTGAAACCCGTACATCGACTTCACGACCACCGATACGTAATGAAATACGACCATCCTGCGGTACGCGCTTTTCTGCGATGTCCAACTTTGCCATCACTTTAATACGCGAAATAAGCAAAGGTGCTAGGGCGCGCTTAGGTTGGACGATTTCGCGCAATACACCATCTACTCGAAAGCGTACTACAAGGCGCTTCTCGTAAGTTTCAATATGAATATCAGAGGCGCTGTCTTTCACCGCTTCGGTCAAAAGTGCGTTAATTAGACGGATGATAGGTGCGTCGTCTTCTTGCTCTAATAGATCTTCTGTTTCAGGAACTGAGTCAGCCAGACTGGCTAAATCCATTTCATCGCCAAGACCTTCGACCATATCCATCGCGCCAGAAGAATCAGTTTGGTAAACCTGCCCTAGAATACGCTCAAAATCATCATTATTAACCACTTCTAACGTATAGTTATCACCCAGAAAGCGCTGAATTTCTAATAATACGTGGGGCAATAGGCCTTCTTTATGCGCGGCAATAAATCCACTCGGGCGTTTATCGAGCACAATGCCAAAACGTTTAGCAAAAGCAAACGGCAGGCGTGGAATGGTTAAGCTTTGCTGTAAATCTACAGTCTCGTCAATTGACGCTTCAAAATCTGTCATAGTGGTATCCCATCAGATCGTTCGACCTATGCCTGAATATTCAAAGCCTTCGGCTTTTACTGTTTCTGGATCATATTGGTTACGACCATCAATAATAACGAAGTTTTTCATTAACCGCTTCATCGCATTAAAATCAGGCTGGCGGAAGGGTTTCCATTCCGTGACTAGCACCATCGCGTCGGCATCTTTTAGAGCATCGTATTGATGATCGACGAGGACTATTTGGCCATCATTAAAAGGCTGTTCACCAATAGTCAATCGAGCGCTGTCCATCGCCATTGGATCATAGGCACGGACTTTGGCGCCTGCTTTTAATAGTGATTCGACTAATACGAGTGAAGGAGCCTGGCGTAAATCATCAGTACCGGGTTTAAAAGCCAGCCCCCAAATTGCAATAGTTTTGCCTTCAAGATTATTATTGAATTGAGTATTTAGCTTTTCAAATAAGCGTTGTTTCTGTAATTCATTTCTTTCATCGATAGCCGTTAGGATATTGGCTTGATAGCCCTGCTCTGCACCCATATTGATGAGTGTGCGAACATCATTTGGAAAGAAAGAACCGCCATAGCCGCAGCCAGGGTAAATGTAGGAGTAACCGATGCGGTTGTCTGCACCGATGCCGGTACGCACATGTTCAATATCGACGTCTAACTTTTCTGCTAGGTTAGCCATTTCATTCATAAATGAGATTTTTGTCGCTAACATGGCGTTAGCAGCATACTTAGTAAGCTCGGCATCTCTTACGCCCATAAACATCAGCTTATCGAAGCTGCGAGAGAAAGGTTTGTAAAGCTCGCTCATGATACGCCTCGCTTTATCACTTTCAATCCCAATGATAATGCGATCTGGGCGATTGAAATCTTCTATCGCTGAGCCTTCTTTCAGGAATTGAGGGTTGGCGACGATTTCTATTTGCGCATTAATATTACGGGCGGCTAGTTTTTCTTTGACTTTAAGCTTGATACTTTCGGACGTGCCGACAGGGACGGTTGAGGCCGTAATAATAATGCTGTCTTGTTCGATTAAATCGGCGATCTGATCAACCGTTTGCCAAAGTATGGATAAGTCTGAACTGCCATCATAGGCGCTTGGAGTATTAACGGCGATGACAAAAGTGCTACAGCTTGGCTGAATATCTTTTGCTTGAGCGCTGAAATTAAGGCGCCCTGCTTGAATATTATCGCTTAGTTTTGAATCAAGTCCGGGTTCATATAGGGGTGTATTTCCTTGAAGTAATTGTGCGATTCGTGTTTCATCACTATCGATACAGGTTACTCGATTTCCCATTTCCGCAAAGCAAGCTGCGCTCACTAAGCCAACGTAGTTTGTTCCTACTACTGTAATATCCAAAATGTCACTTTCCCTATTTTCATATCTGTACAGAGCGAATCAATAATTATAAATATTTGCACTCTAAATCATGCGCTTAAACTACCTTAACTGAAAGAAATGACAAGGGGATTGCCGTTATTTAAGGGGTATCTTAAGGGAATTGCAGGCAAAAAAAAGCCCAGCAGAGCTGGGCTTTTTTGAGTCGGCTATAATTTAATCAATTATAGTAATTTTTCCAACTCAGGAACCGCATCAAACAAGTCAGCCACTAAACCGTAGTCAGCAACTTGGAAGATTGGCGCTTCTTCGTCTTTGTTGATCGCAACGATCACTTTAGACTCTTTCATACCGGCCAAGTGCTGAATCGCACCTGAAATACCAACCGCGATGTACAAAGCAGGCGCAACGATCTTACCCGTTTGGCCAACTTGCATGTCGTTTGGTACGAAGCCAGCATCAACTGCCGCGCGAGATGCACCAACAGCAGCGCCGATTTTATCGGCAACTTTGTAAAGGATTTCAAAGTTTTCGCCGTTACCCATACCACGACCACCAGAGATAACAATCTCAGCAGCAGTAAGGTCAGGACGGTCAGACTTGGCAAGCTCTTCGCTAACGAAAGCAGAAGTAGCAGAAGTTTTATCTGTTGCATTTGCTTCGATTGCAGCAGAACCGCCTTCAGCAGATGCAGCGTCAAAACCAGTACCACGAACTGTGATTACTTTGATGCTATCAGAGCTTTGAACAGTTGCGATAGCGTTACCCGCATAGATCGGGCGTACAAATGTATCAGCACTTTCAACAGCAACGATGTCAGAAATCATGTTCACGTCAAGCAATGCAGCTGTACGTGGCATGAAGTCTTTACCCGTTGTAGTAGCAGCAGCAAGGATGTGGCTATAGCCAGCACCAAGCTCAGCAACTAGGTCGCCCATTGCTTCAGCGATCTGGTATTTGTAAGCTGCGCTGTCAGCGACAACAACTTTACTAATACCATCAATTTTTGCAGCAGCTTCAGCTACTGCAGCACAAGCTTCACCAGCAACTAAAATTTCGATGTCGCCACCGATTTCTTTAGCCGCAGCAACAACGTTTAGAGTCGCAGCGTTTAAAGCAGCATTATCATGCTCAGCGATTACTAGAATAGTCATTATTACAGTACCTTCGCTTCGTTTTTAAGTTTGTCGACAAGCTCAGCAACGTCAGCAACCTTGATGCCGGCAGAACGCTCAGCAGGAGGAGTTACCTTAAGTACTGTTTGAGTGCTCTTGATTTCAACGCCTAAGTCAGCAGGAGAAACAACTTCAAGCGGCTTACGCTTAGCCTTCATGATGTTTGGCAGAGACGCATAACGAGGTTCGTTCAAACGAAGATCCGTCGTTACGATGGCTGGCAAGCTTAAGCCAACTGTACGTAAACCAGCATCTACTTCACGAGTAACGTTAACTTTATCGCCTTCAACAACAACTTCAGAAGCAAATGTGCCCTGAGCCATGCCGGTCAATGCACCAAGCATCTGACCCGTTTGGTTGTTATCGCTATCGATTGATTGCTTACCAAGAATAACAAGCTGAGGCTGTTCTTTATCAACAACTGCTTTTAGCAACTTAGCCACAGTAAGAGATTCTAACTTCTCTTCGGTTTCAATTAAGATACCGCGATCTGCGCCCAATGCTAAAGAGGTACGAATCTGCTCTTGAGCAACTTTAGGACCGATAGAAACAACTACGATCTCTGTAGCTACGCCCTTTTCTTTTAAACGAACCGCTTCTTCAATAGCGATTTCACAGAAGGGGTTCATAGCCATTTTGACGTTATTTAGATCAACATCAGAATTATCAGGCTTTACACGTACTTTGACGTTGTAGTCAATAACGCGCTTTACAGCAACAAGAACCTTCATAGATTCTCCGTATTCGTCGAGTGAATGATTGGAGAGAGTCTCTCATCGGATCTAAAAACTGCCAATGACCCTCCCCCAGCGCGCAATATTATTCGTATCTTTGCCCCTCAGGTCAATAGAAAGAATGCATACAAATAGGAATCCCTCTTAATAACGCCCGTTTTATGCGATTTAATTGTCCACAAAGGGTGAGAAATCAATAAAGTAGCGCCAAAAGTTAGGAATATAGAATGCACAAACGTATACTAGCGGCCTAAATTAGAACCGCTATAATAAATCGCTAGTACTATTAGCAACTGTAATTAGCTCCCAGCTATCTTCGAGGAGATCACAATATGCAACGTGAATCGATGGAATATGATGTCGTTATTGTTGGTGGAGGCCCGTCAGGTCTGTCTACTGCAATTCGTCTAATGCAACTTGCACAAGAAAACGAACAAGAACTGACCGTATGCTTGGTTGAAAAAGGTTCTGAAGTCGGCGCCCACATTTTGTCGGGTGCAGTAATTGAAGATCGTGCGTTATTAGAATTGTTCCCTAACTATAAAGAAATGGGCGCACCTCTTAATACTGACGTGCTTAGAGATGAAGTTTACCTGTTAACCAGTGAAACGGGTGGCATTAAAACTCCTAACTGGGCCGTTCCAAAACTGATGCATAACGACGGCAACTACGTTGTTAGCTTGGGTAATGTTGTTCGCTGGTTGGGCGAGCAAGCTGAAGCATTAGGCGTAGAGATCTACCCTGGCTTCGCAGCGTCTGAATACATCGTTGAAGAGGGTGTTGTTAAAGGCATTATTACTGGCGACATGGGTGTATCCGAGTCTGGCGAACATACCGATATGTACATGCAAGGCATGGAGCTTCGTGGTAAGTACACTGTATTTGCTGAAGGTTGTCGCGGTCACTTAGGTAAAGCGTTGATCTCTGAGTTCAAATTGGACGCAGGTAAGGATCCTCAGCATTACGGCATCGGCATTAAAGAATTATGGGACATCCCTGCTGAACAGCACCAAGAAGGTTTGGTTGTTCACGGCGCTGGCTGGCCTTTAAACGAATCTGATTCTTCCGGTGGTTTCTTCTTATACCACGCAGAAAACAATCAGGTTGTTTGTGGCTTGATTACTGATTTGTCTTTCTCTAACCCACACGTTAGTCCGTTTGATGAATTCCAGCGCTTGAAGCATCACCCTGTTTTAGCTAAGCACTTAAAAGGCGGCAAGCGCGCTTCTTACGGTGCTCGTGCAATTGCTAAGGGTGGCTTGAATTGCCTTCCTAAGATGACCTTTCCAGGTGGTCTGGTTGTTGGTTGCGATGCCGGTACTTTGAACTTCGCTAAGATCAAAGGTACTCACACGGCAATGAAGACCGGAATGATTGCTGCTGAAGAAATAGTTAAAGCGATTAAATCTGATCGCGCACATGATGAGCTTGTTGAGTTTACGGCTGCTTTTGAAGCTTCTTGGGTTTATGAAGAACTTAAAGAAAGCCGCAACTTCGGTCCTGCGATGCACAAGTTTGGCATGTACTTAGGTGCTGCGTTTAACTTTGTTGACCAGAACTTGTTCAGAATTCCAGTGACCTTGCACGATACGATTCCAGATCACGAGACTTTGAAGCTGGCTTCAGAATGTAAGAAGATCGCCTATCCTAAGCCGGATGGTGTTTTAAGCTTTGCCAAGCTTGATTCTGTATTCATCGGTAACGTGAACCATGCTGAAGATCAGCCATGCCACTTACATTTGAAAGATGCGTCGATTCCTCTAGGTTCAAACCTTGAGTTGTACGATGAGCCAGCACAGCGTTACTGCCCTGCTGGAGTTTATGAGATTATTGAAGATGAAAGCGGCGATAAGCGCTTTCAGATTAACTCTCAGAACTGCGTACATTGTAAAACGTGTGATATTAAAGACCCTGCTCAGAACATCACCTGGGTAACTCCAGAGGGTGCTGGCGGTCCGAATTATCCAAATATGTAATCACTATTCGAGAGAATAATGAATATAAAAAAGCGGCTTCGGCCGCTTTTTTTATGCCCTAGAAAAGAGCAAGTGAATATTAACCACAGAGATGTATGGACTCCCACTTCCAACGGAGTAACGTGATAAGTAAGCCTACTTTCACAAAGGAGCCATACATGACTTATTCTAATGTAATCGCCATTGATCTAGCAAAGCATGTTTTTCAAGTCTGCAAAGCTAGTCACGATGGTACCGTTA
>Ga0209396_1000209_pt1 | contig 75501 bp, 59 predicted proteins | sample GOMGulsemesocosm_6_FD_184638 | JGI IMG/M metagenome (GOLD analysis project Ga0209396, IMG submission 184638) | Methane-oxidizing microbial communities from mesocosms in the Gulf of Mexico - GOM8C Gulf of Mexico (SPAdes) (version 2) | ecosystem: Environmental > Aquatic > Marine > Cold seeps... | reverse complement strand
ACAGGTAGTGTCTTTTAAACGTGAAGTTTACCGTAAAGTGATGAAAGAATTTGCCCAAGCGTCAATGCCTTCTTATCGCCCAAACCATCGTAAACGTCGCGGTTGATTATTATTATGTAGCGTCACTTTTTGATTGAAACATAAATATAACCTATAAAAAATAGCTTGCTTGCAAGCTATTTTCTTTTTGAGGAGCTTCATGTTAACCATCTTACGTAGCATAGTTTTAGAATTCAGCCAAAATGCTGAACTCGATAACGCCTTATATCGTATGGTGGCACAAATAAAACAAGCAATGGGTACAGATTGTTGCTCTATTTATTTAGCTGATCATCAAAAGCAGCACTTCTTGTTAATGGCCTCTGACGGTCTAGCCCAGGGATCTTTAGGACGAACAACCATTGGCTTTACCGAAGGGTTAATTGGCTTGGTTGGACAACGTGAAGAGCCGTTAAATATTGCCAATGCACAATACCACCCGCAATTTATTCATGCGCCAGAAGTCGAAGAAGATGAACTCAATGCCTTCTTAGGTACTCCGATCATCCATCAACGAAAAATGTTAGGCATTCTTTCTATTCAACAAAAACAAGCACGACACTTTACCGAAAATGAAGAAGCATTTTTGGTTACGCTGTCGGCACAGTTAGCCGCCTCATTAGCTAATGCTGAAGTGAATGGAGTGCTGGACACACCAGAAACCAATAGTCATTGGAAGAAAACACTGCAAGGTGTTGCCGGCTCATCAGGTATTTCAATGGGTGAAATGTTTGTTGTTTACCCACAGGCCAATTTAGCAAAAATTTCATTGCAGCGTTCCGATGATACTTTTGTGCAAGTACAGCGGTTTAATGAAGCCGTAACAAAAACACGTGCTGATCTTGAAAAAATGACCTTGAAGCTTGAAAATATTATTACCGACAATGTGCTAGATATCTTTGAGGTTTATAAGCAGTTATTAGGCAAGGCAAATATAGGCAAAGAAGTTGTCGATAAAATTAAAACAGGCTGGACGGCAGAAAGTGCACTAAAGCAAGTCATTGATAATTACGTTATTCAATTTGAAGCGTTAGAAGACTATTACTTACAAGAGCGGGCGAGTGATATTCGTGATTTAGGCAACCGATTATTACTTAATTTACAAAAATTAAATCATGGTGAACAGTCGCTTCCGGACAAATTTATTCTTGTTGCTGAAGAAGTCACGGCTTCAATGTTAGCTCAGCACCAGCACCAAGGATTAAAGGGCATAGTTTCACTGGCGGGTTCTAATAATTCGCATGCCGCCATTTTAGCTCGTGCGCTAGGTGTGCCAGCTATCATGGGTATTGACAATATCCCACTAAGTAGATTACATCAAAAGGAGGGTATTATTGATGGTTATAGTGGCGAACTTTTTGTTCAACCTAACGAGGCATTACAGCGGGAATATCAACACCTAATTACTGAAGAAAATTTACTGGCCGATAAAGTTAAGCAAGTTGAAAAGTTGCCAGCTATTACCAAAGATGGACAAGTGATTGAATTACACCTTAATGCGGGTTTATCGTCAGGATTTGAACACTCTAAGAACTCAGGCGCTTTAGGCATAGGGTTATATCGCACTGAAATACCTTTTATAAACCGTAGTTGTTTTCCATCAGAAGCTGAGCAAACCGCGCTTTATCAGCAAGTATTAAGTGCTTTCCCAAAACAAACAGTGTCTATGCGAACCTTAGATGTTGGCGGCGATAAGTCGTTACCCTATTTCCCTATCAATGAAGATAACCCCTTTCTAGGTTGGCGTGGTATTCGTATAACCCTTGATCATCCTGAAATCTTCTTATTACAAGTTCGAGCAATGTTACGTGCAAATGTCGAGCAACGAAATTTAGAAATAATGCTGCCGATGATTTCAAGTATTGTCGAAGTGGATGAAGCGACACGCTTGATCAATCAAGCCTATTATGAATTATCTGCAGAACTTACTTTGGATGATGGTGAAAAACTACCGCGTCCAAAAATAGGCATTATGATTGAAGTGCCGGGTATTATTTACCAGTTATCTGAACTTGCCAGTAAAGTTGATTTTTTCTCGGTAGGTAGTAATGATTTAACACAATATTTATTGGCCGTTGACCGTAATAACGCACGAGTAGCTGACTTATATGATTCTTATCATCCTGCCGTTTTACGGGCGCTAAATTTAATTGCCGAGCAGTCAGCTAAATCATTAATACCCTTGAGTTTATGTGGTGAACTAGCCAGTGAGCCGGCAGGGGCATTATTATTATTAGCTATGGGGTATGACAAACTCAGTATGAACCCGCATAATATAGCGAAAATAAAATGGATAATTCGTCATGTGGATTTCCACGAAATTAAATCAATGTTAGCGCATGTGCTTACCTTGGCAACCACTGAACAAGTACATAGCTATTTAAATGAACAGCTTGAGCAATTTGGTTTAGGTGGTTTTGTACGAGCAGGTATGTAACCTGAATTTTTCGATGTTATATCATTTTTAAAAGCAGTAAATTATGTTGTTAAGTATTTTTCTCATTTGCGTATTGCTTGGCAGTATTGTCGGTTTTTGTGCCGGTTTGCTAGGCATTGGTGGCGGTTTAATTATAGTGCCTGCCCTAGTTTATTTATTACCTTTAGCAGGCATTGATGCCAATGTTATTATGCCAATGGCTTTAGCAACCTCTTTGGCCACTATTGTAATTACCTCTTTTTCTGCGGCTCTCGCTCACCATCGTAATCAAAATATTCCATGGTCTATTGCCAAACAATTAATGATAGCAATTGCCTGTGGTTCGTTACTTGGTGCTTACATTGCAGATTCTCTTTCGGTAAATGCGCTTAAAAATACCTTTGCAGTTGCCGTATTTATTTTAGCGGCATATATGTTTTTTTCAGTAAAAAACACCAAAAAAAATACCGAAGAAGTAACAAGTAATAACTTACCTTCTCATTATTTATTAAAAACGGTCAGTTTATTTGTCGGAATTTTGGCCAGTTTAATGGGAATATCTGGCGGCGTGATGCTTATTCCTATTTTAAGTTATTTTACCATGCCCCTTAGACAAGCTATTGGCGTTGCCACGGCATGTGGACTAACCGTGGCTATTTTTGGTGTCAGTGGTTATATTTGGGCTGGCTGGAATAACGTAAACTTACCTGAATTTAGTCTAGGTTATGTATACTTACCTGCATTATTAGGCATGGTCATTACCTCATCCTTCTTTGCTCCTCTGGGAGTTAAATGGGCAAATAAACTGCCAGTCAGGACCTTAAAAAAAGGCTTCGTACTCTTTTTGATGATAGTAGCCATAAAAATGATTTTCAGTTAATAGAAAGTCTATTAAGCTGTTCCCGAATTGAGTTAGTTAGTTAGCGGTCTGATAATAAATATTTACTTTACATAATTGCTCTAACTAATAATTAGAGTGAGATAAAAAAAACTAGAATTGATAAGTTTACCTTCAAAGAATTAAAAATTATTGAGAGAGATATCATGAAGCAATATTTAGATTTGTGTCAAAGAATTGTTGACAGTGGTGAGTGGATACAAAACGAACGGACAGGAATTAACTGCTTAACTGTTGTTAATGCTGATTTGGAATACGATGTTGCTAATAATGTATTTCCGTTAATAACCACGAGGAAAAGTTACTATAAGGCAGCTATTGCAGAGTTACTTGGTTATCTTCGGGGTTACAATAATGCGGCTCAATTTAGAGACATTGGCTGTAATACTTGGAATGCAAATGCCAATGAAAACAAAGCGTGGCTGAATAACCCTCATAGAAAAGGCGAAGATGATATGGGCCGAGTTTACGGCGTCCAAGGTCGTTCTTGGCTACGAGCGGACGGAAGCTGCGTAGATCAATTGAAAAAAGTCATTGATAATTTATCAAGAGGCATAGATGACCGCGGTGAGATTGTGACTTTTTATAATCCTGGTGAATTTGAAATGGGTTGCCTTAGACCTTGTATGCACACCCATACTTTTTCATTATTAGGAGACACTCTATATCTCACATCCTACCAACGTAGCTGTGACGTTCCATTAGGTTTAAATTTCAATCAAATCCAAGTGTATACGTTACTCGCTTTGGTCGCACAAATAACCGGGCACAAGCCTGGAAAAGCTTACCATAAAATTGTTAACGCACACATATACGAAAATCAGGTTGAATTGATGCGTGATGTTCAGTTAAAGCGAACTCCTTTTTCAGCGCCTCAGCTTCTGATTAACCCTGACATTAAAAGCCTGAAAGATATTGAAACTTGGGTAAGTACAGATGACTTCGAACTTGTTGGTTACGAGTGTCATGAGCCAATCAAGTATCCGTTTGCGGTGTAATGGCCGTTATTAATCCATAACGATAAATTTTCATGGAGATTAACCTGCCATTTAGCCCTTATTGGCAGGTTTTAATAAATTATGTTTTTCCTGAACCTCTTTATATTCGTAACGACCAATCCAAGATGTTAGCGCTAGCTCCTGAAAATAGATGACTAGGTTAAATCTAGGAAAGTTAGAGTTTTAATTAGCGTTGAGTAAAAACTAATTTCTAAAAAATAATAACTTTATAACTTTATAACTTTATAACTTGTTAATTTTAATTGGAAATTCTTAGTTGACTTAGATGGTGAAATCAATAGATGTCAATTTATTGATAGATTGTAATACTTTGGATACAAACTGATACATTCTCACCGTTAGTGATACGTCTTTTATAAAAAACCTTAGTTAAGATGTTGGCAATACAAAAATAGTTTCAGGAGAAACACATGAATAAACTCTCAACATCATTATTAGCAAGCCTTGTTACTGCAAGTTTTTTATTATCATCACCGGTATTAGCTCATGACCAGAATCATGATGAAGAACACAAAGAACACAAAGAACATAAGCATCATAAAGAGCATAATCATCATGAAGATCATGACATGGATTTTGACTTTGACGAAAACCCTAGAGATGGATTCTACTTGGGCATGAGTGCTATTAGCAGTAGGGGGGATGATTTTTATATATCCGAACATGATACTGATGAAGTGGATTTTGATTTAGATGTTAGTTATCGGGTGCAATTCTTAGGGCTATTTGTTGAATCGCCTGGCTTAAGCTCAAGACGCATTCATGGTTTATATGCAACACCTGTTTGGGGAATAAACTTTTTTAATAATGATACATGGTCGCTAGATTTATTTTATGAAACTAGTACAAAAGGCATTGACGGTTTAGAAGGTATTCAAAATCGTAAAAAAGCTAAAAGAGGGGGAGTACGTGCAACAGGTTATTTCGATAATAGTCAGTTACAAGTCATTCTAACACCCTATAGCCCTGACAATATTGGTAGTGATGGTTTAGAAGCTTCAATTTCATATGGTCATACTTGGCAAGTAAAAAACTGGAATTTTTATGGTAATGTCGGTGTACATTATCGCTCTGAAGAAGTATTTGATTATTCATTAGAGGGGGGATACCAATCGTCAAGTGAAGGTTTTTCTTCAAGTGATGGAATCAGTACTTCAGCTGAAATTGGCTTAGAATACCCCTTAAGTTCAGACTGGGTATTCGGAAGTTTTGTTGCCTATCGTAGTCTTTCAGACCGTGTTATTCAAAGTCGACAAGATGATGTTGAAGATGGCTATAAAGCCGGCGTTTTATTAACTTATAATTTCTAAGGAAAATACTTTATGAGCTTATTAAAGTTGACTCCTTTTATTATAAACATTATGGGTCATTATAAAGTTCATGCTTGCAGAGCAAGGCGTTCAGTGAAAGCAAAATTGATGGCGGCATTTACATTAATGTTTATGTCGTCAATACAAGCTGAACCAACAGACTCCAATGCATGGCTGAAGATAATTCCTGAGCAATGTGTGGCATTACTGCAAGGGCAAGAGTGCTATGCTAATGTGGAACTGAAGTGGGAAACAACCGCAAGTGGTGATTATTGTTTGTATTCATCTTTAAATATGAAAGCCTTACGATGTTGGGAAAATAAAAAGACAGGTGAATTTAAACAAGAGTTTTCGTCAAAAAACAATATTAAGTTTTATTTGATTCACAAAAAACATCTCGACAATAATGAAGAAAACGCTCAACAAAATGGTCAAATAACGAGTCATAATCATCGCTTAAACGATATCGCTAGTGCGGAGATTAAAATGGCATGGGTGCATAAGAAAAAAGGTAAGCCTCGTACTTCTTGGCGGATGTTCTAATGTGCTTTCTATACGTATCAATTTAATCGTTAGCTGGTTTATATTCACAAAATAAGAGATTGCTGATTTATGACAACTCAAACACTACCTCATATTTTACTGGTAGAAGATGATATTCCCTTAGCTGAGTGGGTAGCCGACTATCTGAGTGCAAGAGACTTTAAAGTGACTACGACAGGCAGAGGAGACGATGCTGTTGAGTTAATAAATCAGCTAAATCCCGATTTAGTGTTACTCGATGGTATGTTACCTGGCATGGATGGACTCGATGTTTGTAAAGCTGTCAGACCAAATTTTGAAAACCCTATCATAATGCTTACTGCCCGCGATGAAGAAATTGACGAGGTCTTAGGGCTCGAAATGGGAGCAGACGATTATATAACCAAGCCCGTTCGAGCAAGAGCATTACTGGCAAGAATTCGGGTTTTGTTAAGGCGCAGCGATAAAATTAATGAAATTCATAATGCCGTACAACAATCTGCAGTGCCTTCAAATCGATTACAATTTAATGCTTTAATTATCAACTTGCAGTCACGTAGTGTAACGCTTGATGGTGAGTCGATTAACTTATCTTCTAATGAATTTGATGTTCTCTGGCTATTGGCGCAAAAGGCGGGAGAATTAGTGACCCGAGAGGAGCTGGTAAGTAATTTACGCGGTTTTGATTATGACGGTTTTGATCGCTCAATTGATTTACGCGTTTCACGACTGCGTAAAAAATTAAATGATAATTCATCAGAGCCGTATCGTATTAAAACCATTTGGGGCAAAGGCTACTTGTTTGCTAAAGACGTATGGTAATGCTTAAAACTGATAATAATCTAAAGGGTAACAAATAATGCGTACGCTAACGTTATCGCTACTTAGCGTGGTTTTGCTTGCTACTATTGGTCTTGGTTGGATGTTTGACAACTTCTACAATAAATATGCTGAGCAATCGAAAGAACAACAAAAAGATGCCATTACAGTTTTAGAGCAATTAGGAAGTAACTTAGCCCAATCATTAGATGGATTAGGTAATCGCAGTTTATTTATAAAAAAATGGCAAGCTAATGGCCAATACCAAATTAATATTGTTCCGCTTAAACATTTACCCTTACCTGAAAAATTATTAACGAGTACTAAATCGGGAAAACCACTGATCTTGGAAACCGACGACAGTATCGCAATACATTATTATTTAGCGAGTAGTAATGAATTTCTGATTTTAAGTGCACCGCCGATAATTATTGCTGAAACAGGCAGTATGGTTAACTTTTTATTCACCGCCTTATTTTATTTGGCAATGTTATTGTTGGTGTTCTTGTGGCTTTACCCTTTAGCAAAACGACTTCTGGTATTACGAAAAGTGGCCAAAGCTTTTGGTGAAGGAGAACTCGAACAGCGAGTAGAAGTCGGTTCTATATCCTATATCAAAGACCTAGAAATTGAATTTAACCATATGGCACAACGTATAGAAGCCTTGGTTAGCGATGTAAAATTACTAAGTAGCGCCGTTTCACACGACTTAAGAACACCACTGGCAAGAATTCGCTTTGGTATTGACACCTTGCAAGAAGAAGATGACCCTATATTAAGAAAACGTTTCGAGCAAAGAATTAGTGACAATGTTAGTGAAATGGTCGATTTAGTTGAAACCTTACTTAACTACGCAAGACTTGATCAGGCGATGTTAGAGCTCAATAAAACTAAAGTGAATTTGGCTATATTAATTGCAAATGCGATTAAAAATAAATCGGATGACAATATTTGCATTAATTATTCAATGAAAGATGACGAGGCAGAGCCATGGGTTCATGGCGACTCTGCGTACTTAATGATATTGGTGGCAAATTTAATTCAAAATGCTTGTCAATACTGTCATTCCCGAATTGATATTAACATTACCGATAATCATAAATATATAATTTTGACTGTTTCAGATGACGGAAAAGGCATACCAGTAGAGCAACGCGAGCAAATATTAAAACCTTTTATTAGAGGCAAAGACAAAGATCAAAATATTAAAGGATTTGGAATGGGCTTAGCCATAGTTAAACGAATATTGGAATGGCATCAAGGAGAAATTAAAATAGCTCAATCTGCAAAACTATCGGGCGCCGAATTTACTGTATTTATCCCTAAGCATCAGAATATAAAAATTTGAAACTTAAAATAGGAGATAATCAGTGATACATGACAGGGCCAAAATGATGACCCTCTCTTTTGTTTGTAATACTTCCACAGGTTTCACATTAGAGACACATAATCATATTGGTTGACCTCATGAATTAACGTGTCTTTAACCATGCATCCGCATAAACTTTGCGAATAACTCATCTTCACTTTCAATATGCTCAGGATCTTTCTTGATGCTGTCTATCGGGCAAACGTTAATACAAGTAGGTTTGTCATAATGACCAATGCACTCGGTACATTTGTCGACATCAATCTCATAAATATCTTCACCCAGAGTTATCGCTTCGTTCGGACATTCGGGATCACACATATCACAGTTGATGCATGAGTCTTCAATAATTAGCGCCATAAAACGGAATTACTTCTCTTGGTTCTGTGCGAACGGATGACGTGTGGTTCCACCTTCATTAAGGTAGCGCATAATGATACCAAAGGTTAAATCATGCTCTGTTTCTAAAGAAATGGCTACCTTATGGCCAGAGCCTTTAGCGTCAATAATAACTTCACCTTTTAAGTTCTCCATATGAGCTAAATTAAAAGATAGATTGCCTGTTGGTGTCATTAACTCTAGGCGATCGCCCACTAAAAACTTATTTTTTACATCAATTTCAATTAAGCCTGTTTCTTCGTTACGTCCTAATACTTCACCGACAAATTGTTGCGTATCACTTTTAGAATAACCGTAGTCATAATTTTGCGTGTCGCTAGGACGATGACGCTTTAAGAAACCTTCTGTGTAGCCTCGATGAGCAAGATGCTCTAAATCGGTATTCAAGTCTCGATTAAAAGGTTTATCGTTCATGGCGTCGTTAATGGCTTGTCCATAAATTTGGGCAGTACGAGCACAGTAATAAAATGATTTAGTACGGCCTTCAATTTTTAATGAATGCACGCCCATTTTTACCAAACGTTCAACATGCTCAACGGCGCGTAAATCTTTTGAATTCATGATGTAAGTGCCGTGTTCATCTTCAAACGCTGGCATATATTCACCCGGTCGACCTTGCTCTTGCAGTAAAACAATATCGTCGATTGGCCTTTGCTCTGGAATAAGGATGTCCGCGGGTTGTGGTGTGAATATTTTCGGCTCAGCTGATGTTGTCGGATTTACAGCGACTATATCACCTGTTTCTGTTTCTTTTGCTTCATGGCTGTCATATTTCCAACGACAAGAGTTAGTGCAAGTCCCCTGATTCGGATCTCGCTTATTGATATATCCTGACAGTAAACAACGACCAGAATACGCCATGCATAATGCGCCATGCACAAAAACTTCTAATTCCATTTCAGGGCAATGAAAACGAATTTCCTCAATTTCATCAAGGGATAGTTCACGTGATAAAATGACTCTTTCAACACCTTGCTGGTACCAAAATTTTACCGTTGACCAATTTACAGCGTTAGCTTGCACAGAAAGGTGAATAGACATATCAGGAAATTGTTCGCGCACCATCATGATCAAGCCAGGATCTGACATGATCAATGCATCAGGTTTCATTGCGATAACCGGCGTAATATCTTTGATAAAGGTTTTCAATTTACTGTTATGAGGAGCAATATTATTGACTAAGTAAAACTTCTTACCTAAGGCATGGGCTTCATTAATACCAATCTCTAAGTTCTCTAAATTGAATTCATTATTTCGTACACGTAAAGAGTAACGTGGTTGCCCGGCGTAAACCGCATCAGCGCCGTAAGCAAAGGCATAACGCATGTTTTTTAGACTTCCCGCAGGAGATAACAATTCAGGTTTTAACATAATTAATGAGGCAGGTGATTTAAATTGCGCGAATTATAAGAGCTTCGTTTATCCTAGGCAAACAGCTTTTTAGGCCATTCTTTGATGGAAATCATAGTAAGTTGATATAAGCTTAAATTACAAATAAGGGGGGATTTGACTGATAAATGTACCGTATTGAAAAATTTACTAATATTTGAGCTAAAATAATAATATAAGCAAAAAAGTGTGCTATTTTTTAATGTAATACAACTTACAAATCATGATGATAATTAAGGTGGAACTATGGGAACTGAAAATGCCCTTTATACAATTTTAGTAGAAAAAATTAAGAAAGATTCATTAGTACTGCCAACCTTACCGGAAATAGCTTTGAAGGTGCGTCAAGCCGCTGATGATCCTGAGATAAATTTAAACCAAATGAGTGACATTATTAGTCATGATCCCGCTTTATCAATGGGCATGTTAAAGGTTGCCAATAGCGCTATATTAGGGCGTTCGGTTAAAGTTGAAACCGTTAACCAAGCGGTAACACGTATTGGTTTACGACAAATTAAAAGCATTGCAACAGCCATGGCGCTTGAGCAAGTATTTGTTTCTCAGAATGAAATAGTTTCAATGTATTTGAAGAAGTCTTGGGAGAAAACGGTTGACGTTGCAGCTGTTGCGATAAGTTTAATGACATTTTATACTCAGGAGCATAAACATAGTTCATTAACCCTTGATACGTTAACGCTCGCGGCGTTAGTACATAACATAGGTGTTTTACCAATTTTAACTGAAGCGGAGAATCACCCTGACGTTTTTGCTAACCCATCTTTTTTACAACAAGCCATTGCTAAATTGGCCGGAGATATTGGCGGAGAAGTTACAAAAGCGTGGGGGTTTTCTGATGAATTTACCTTGTTAGTGACAAGTTGGAGTGATTTGACGGTATTACCACCAGATGTTCATTATTTAGATTTTATTCGTGCCGGGGCTATTTACCATGGTATTTTCAAAAATGAATCTACGCGTGAAGTCTTGTTAAAAAGCTATGTTAATAAAGGCCTTTTACCGGATATAGGTTTTATGGATAGCAGCGAATTTAAAGATATGGTTACCGATGTGAAAGCGATGTTCACCTAATCGAAATTCCGTTACTAATCTATACGGATTAACTTAGTAGAAGAAATGAAAAAGCCCTGAGAAGTCAGGGCTTTTTATGTTCAGGAGGAACGGTATAACGCGATGGCATGGATGCCAGTGAGCGTATATGTTCAGGAAGAACAGTAACCTAAAATATAGAATGTAGCTTATTTAGCTGCGCTTAAACCTTGGTTAATATTAATCAAATCTTGTTCGGTAATTGTACCTGCGGCACGTTTCAAGGTTAAAATATTTTGTACATAAGCATAACGTGTTGAAGATAGGTTACGTTTAGCATTATATAAATTACGTGTGCTATCTAAAACATCAACGATGGTACGTGTACCTACTTCAAAGCCAGCTTCAGTTGCTTTTAATGCACTTTCTGCACTGACCACTGATTGTCCTAGCGCTTTTATTGCAGAAACTGCGGCAATAACAGTGTTGTAAGCATTACGAGTATTACGTACCACGTTGCGATGTGTTTGTGCTAAATCTTGGCTTGCTGCAACATAATTACTTTGTGCTTTACGAACCGCGCTTGAAGTTGCTCCACCTGAATAAATTGGAACCGTTAAAGTAATACCGATAGATTGACTGTCACCACCTGAATTATTTGTTGAATCTAGCAAGTCATCACTGTCAGATTGACCGAAACTTCCGCTTAAATCAAGTGATGGGTAATGGCCCGAAGTAGCGATATTAATATTTTCTTTCGCAATATCAACCGATATTTTTTGTACGATTAAATCTAAGTTCTTCGCTTCAGCCGTTTGTTGCCATTCATTTGCACTGTCAGGCACTGGGCGAGAAGTACTAAAGCGTTCAGTGTTTAAAGTATTTAAATCACGAGGATAAACATTGGTAATAACACGCAAAGCTTCCTCTGCAGTAAATACACTGTTTTCTGCACGAATTTCAGACGTTACAGCATTATCGTACTGTGCTTGCGCTTCATGTACATCCGTAACGGCAGTTAGGCCAACAGAATAACGTTGCTTTGTTTGTTCTAGCTGACGTTCAATGGCTGCTTTTTCTGCTTTAGCAAAATCTAAATCATCTTTTGCACTTAATACATCAAAATATGCACTTGTTACTCGAACGATTAAATCTTGTTTCGCCGCTTGATAAGATACATCACTGCGATGAGCTGATTTTTTTGCGTTGTCTAAGCGCAACCAAGACGAGTGGTTGTAAAGCTCCATCCCAAAACGAATGGTAACTGAAGTGCTTTCAGATTTCGAGGAAGGAGAAGGGAGTCCATCAATATCATTTTCACTTTTAGTAAAATTACCAGTAGCATTAACTTGAGGTAATAAAGTTGCGCGAGCTTGGTCGATGTCTTCTTTAGAAGCATTAAATAAAGCACGAGATTTTAATACAGTAGGGTCACTTGCTTTTGCTTGATTATATACGCTTAATAAATCTTCAGCATTAACTAAACTGCTACTAGTTGCACAAACCAAACCGATGATCAGTGCCGAAATTGTTTTTTTCATGAGTGAGATATTCCTTTGAGTGCGCCATGTACTATTCTATTATTATGTTACTATCGTATCGTGATTATCGAATTAGCTAAATATAATAAATGTATATTAATGCATTCTAGTGTAACAAAATGTTTAATACTAGTGCTGTATTTACTATATAATTTTCATTTATTTAAAGTTTTATTATGACATCCACACATAAAAAAACATCGTTATTACACTTCAATATTAAAGATGTAACGATCCATCAAAAGAAAAACTGCTATCAAGGTTTTTTCAAGATGGATGAATATCAACTTAGTCATCGATTGTACAAGGGAGGAGAAAGCCAAATATTATCGCGAGAAGTTTTTGAGCGCGGTCATGCAGTGGTAGTTATTCCTTATGATGCTAAAAATGATCGAGTGGTATTACTTGAACAATTCCGTGTAGGGGCTATAGGGCATGGCGATACACCTTGGTTACTTGAGTTTGTTGCTGGCATGTTTGGAAAAGATGAGTCCCCAATTGATGTTGCCATTCGCGAAGCAAAAGAAGAAGCGGATTTAACGATTAACGAAAAGCAGATAGATAAAATAATGGAGTATTTCTCAAGTCCTGGTGGTATGAGTGAAGTTATGCATTTATATGTTGCCAATGTTGACAGTGAAAGTGTCAGCGGTGTGTATGGTTTAGAATGCGAAGGTGAAGATATTTTATTACATGTTATGCCAAGAGCCGTGGCCATTTCTTTATTAGAGAATGGAAAAATCACCAATGCGGCTACAATAATTGGTTTACAGTGGCTACAAAGCAATTTTCAAAAACTACAACATAAATGGCAATAACACATGGTCATGCAAAATAAAAAATACCATCCCAGTTTATCAACCTGGATGAACCTTTGTGAAATCAACTATATGTTGCTCGTTCGTCTACTTGCCAGTAATAACGATGAAGAAGTCATTGGAGAAAAACGATGTTTTTTTATTTCTGATTTTTTGTCTTATCAAACAGAAATAATGGAAATTACTCGTTATACCACATTAGTCAATATTAGCCAGAATTTACCTTATATCGAAAAAACAGCTGATAAAGAGCATCAACTAAATGATAACCAAGAGTCGAGTATTGTTGACTTAGATCTTTCAAAACTATTACGCCCAAAAATGGTTATTCGCATGTATCATGATGCACGTATGGCAGAAGTTATTAGTAATCAAGATATTCGACAGGTAAAACCTCGTTATGATTACCCCAATGTCCACATGCATTTACCTGATGAAAAGCAGCAAATTAATCAGTTTTTAAAAGAATGGTTACAACTAAGCCTTAAATTAGGGCAAGTAAATATTTCACTTTTTGAGTAAACACTTTTGTCTTCAACTACCACTTCAACCTTATCTGCGATATTTACCATTGCGCAAATCAGTGATTGTCATTTGTTTTCTCGAACGGATGCTATGCATTATGGTGCCAATGTTTATCAAAATTTAGTGAATGTTTTACAAACCATTAAAACGCAGCATCAAGTTCAAGCAATCATTTTTACCGGAGACATTACTCAAGATCATAGCGAAGTCTCGTATCAACGTTTTGCTCAAGCGGTTACTGCATGTGAAATTAATACTCCTATATATTATTTAGCAGGAAATCATGATGAGCATGAACTGTTAGATAAACACTTGTCAGCAGCGCCATTCAACAAGAACAAAATAATTTCTCATGACTATTGGCAAATTGTATTACTTAATAGTAAAAGTGAAACCCCAAATGGTTTTGTATCAGAAAGTGAGCTATTAACATTCGAAAATAACATTGATAACAACAAACATCAGCTTATTATGATGCATCATCATCCACTTGATGTCGGTTATTTTATCGACCGTCATGGCTTGAACAATCAAATGCAGTTTTGGCAAACCATTGATAAACACAAAACAGTTAAAGCTATTGCATGTGGGCACGTACATCAAGCGATGATACTATATCCAAAGCCTGAAGCTAAAGGTGTGCCTTTATATACTTGCCCAGCAACTTCTATCCAGTTCGACCCAAGTAAAGACAGTGGTAGTTCAAATGGACAAGGGGGCGGCTTTCGGATTTTTTCTTTATATACTAATGGAGAAATAGAAACACAGTGCTACTTTTTAGCAAGGAATATAAATGGTTCATCAGACTAAGTGCATTAATATTTTGTATTTACATGGTTTTAATTCATCACCCCAATCGATGAAAGCGCTGCTGACTAAAGCGTATTTTTCAAAAAACTTTCCTGAAATAAACTTTTATAGCCCGCAACTTGCTTCATCTCCTGAAGAGGTAATTAAGCAGCTTGAAAATTTGATAGCAAGCTCGAATAGTGTAGAAGAACAATGGTTCTTTATGGGATCATCATTAGGTGGCTATTTTTCAACGTATTTATCAGAAAAATACCAAGGGAAAGCGGTATTAATTAACCCCGCAGTTAAACCCTATGAGCTGATGTCAGATTATTTAGGTGAACAAACCAATCCTTATACGGGGGAGGTTTACCAGGTAGAGCAACATTTTATTGAATCGTTAAAAAGCTTTGAACAAAAAATTATTTCTAAAAATAATTACATGGTCATGGTACAAACAGGCGACGAAGTGTTAGATTATCAGCAGGCTACAGAAAAATATGACAACTGCCACTTAATTGTACAGCACGGCGGTGATCATAGCTTTATCGATTACTCGAAAATGTTACCCAAAATTGCGATGTTTTTTAATTTATAAAACATTTTTCATCATCATAATTATTAGAATGGTCAAATGAGCGAACAATATAATTCAGACTCCATTGAAGTTCTCAGTGGTTTAGACCCTGTACGTCACCGTCCCGGAATGTATACCGATACTTCCCGTCCAAATCATATAGGCCAAGAAGTTATCGATAACTCGGTTGATGAAGCCTTAGCCGGACATGCGCAAAATATCACGGTAATTCTCGATAAAGATCAATCTTTAGAAATTATCGATGATGGTCGAGGTATGCCAACAGATATTCACCCTGAAGAAGGTGTTTCAGGCGTTGAACTTATTTTCTGTAAATTACATGCGGGTGGTAAATTCTCCAATAAAAACTATCAGTTTTCGGGTGGTTTGCATGGTGTTGGCATTTCAGTGGTTAACGCGCTGTCAACTCGTGTTGATGTTGCTGTACGCCGTGATGGTAAAATCTATGAAATGGCTTTTGAAGATGGCTATAAAGTGGAAGAGCTAGTTGAAACAGGCACGGTTGGCAGACGAAATACCGGGACAAGAGTAAAATTTTGGCCTGATCCTAAATATTTTGATTCAGCAAACTTTTCAGTACGTCGTTTAGTTCACTTATTAAAAGCCAAGGCGGTATTGTGTCCTGGTTTAAAGATAAAGTTTCATGACAAAAACGAAGATAAAAAATATGAATGGTATTTTGAAGATGGCTTAGTTGATTACCTTAAAGAATCCCTGAAAACGTGCATATGTTTACCTGAAGACCCATTTGTGGGTACTTTTTCTTCATCCCATGAAACGGCTGATTGGGCGGTAACGTGGTTACCCGAAGGCGGAGAAGGTTTAGGGGAAAGCTATGTTAACTTAATTCCTACAGTTCAAGGTGGTACGCACGTTAACGGTTTACGCCAAGGGTTATTAGAATCAATGCGTGAGTTTTGTGAATTTAGAAACTTAATTCCACGTGGTGTTAAATTAACGCCAGATGACATTTGGGACAAATGTTCTTATATTTTGTCAATAAAAATGCAAGAGCCACAATTTGCCGGACAAACTAAAGAGCGTTTATCATCGCGTCAATGTGCTGCTTTTGTGACTGGCGTTGTTAAAGACTCATTTAGCTTATGGTTAAACGAACATACCGAAATTGCTGAAAACCTTGCAGAATTTTGTATTTCAAATGCGCAACGCCGCTTACGTGCCAGCAAAAAAATTATTCGTAAAAAAATCACTCAAGGTCCTGCGTTACCGGGGAAATTAACCGATTGTGGTAGCCAAGATATTAATCGCACCGAATTGTTTTTAGTGGAAGGTGACTCAGCTGGTGGTAGTGCTAAGCAAGCACGAGATCGTGAGTTTCAGGCAATTATGCCGTTGCGTGGTAAAATTCTAAATACGTGGGAAGTCGATTCTGGGCAAATATTAGCCTCACAAGAAGTACACGATATTTCTGTAGCGCTGGGCATTGATCCTGACTCCGATGATTTATCAGAATTACGTTACGGAAAAATATGTATTTTGGCGGATGCTGACTCCGACGGACTACATATAGCGACCTTATTGTGTGCCTTGTTTATGCAGCACTTTTTACCACTCGTTCAACAAGGGCATGTTTATGTTGCTATGCCGCCTTTGTATAGAATAGATATTGGTAAAGAAGTCTATTACGCGTTGGATGAAGAAGAAAAAGACGGCGTGCTTGACCGTATCGAAGCCGAGAAGAAGCGTGGCAAAGTAAATGTGCAACGCTTTAAAGGGCTAGGTGAAATGAACCCGCTACAATTGCGTGAAACAACGATGGATCCTAATACCCGTCGCTTGGTGCAATTAACAGTAGATGAGCATGCTGAGACGATGGAGCTTATGGATATGTTACTTTCAAAGAAACGCAGTCCAGACAGAAAAACCTGGTTGCAAAGTAAAGGCGATATGATCGAAATATAGATGGTCCTTAAACCATAAGTTGACAAGTTGATATCATAACCTGTCAAAATTTAAAGCATAATTTGACAAAGAATACTTTTTGATTTATACCTTTCATATTAGTATGGAGGGTGTATGTCGAATTTATATGTTTCAAAAAATCGTGTTTTAAGAGGGCGAGCAGCTCCAACCATCTGTAAATTCGCTTCGACAAAATCAGATGAGGTTCCTGTTATAACCGAAGGAAAGCTAGAAGCTGACTTTTGTTATCACTTAGAATTTGATGATAATGTTATTAAATATGAATGTCAGCCATTAGCTTTTTATTATAGCCACGACAATGTTGACTTTAACCCTAATAAGAAGAACCCTCACTACACTCCAGATTTTCAAGTTTGGTATAAAGATAAATCAATTAGATACTATGAAGTCAAGCAAGAGGTATTCATTGATCCTGAGCTTGAACTGTTATTTCCAATTTTACAGAACCGAGCTGAACTATTGGGGAAAAGGCTAGATTTTACACTTGATAGTGAAATTAGGGGCGAGCCTTACTTTTCCAATGTTAAAACACTTTTTAAAGCAAAAACGAATAGAAGTGTTAGCGACAGCTTACTCCGAAAGATAACTTTCCTATTAACAAAGCATAAAACAATTAGTGCCTTTGATTTAATCAATAAACATAATGTTATTGCCACTATAGGGGATTTTTATTGTTTACTAGCCAACTACAAAATCAAAACTGATATCAAGAACTTCGAATTATCTTGGAATATGAAGTTGGAGCTTAATCATGAGTAAAATTACTATTGGTGATTACTTTGTTAGGGATAAGAGGCAATTTGAAATCAAATCGATAGATGGCTCAACCATTGAAATTGAAGATGTGATCTCGCTAATAAGTACAGAAATCCCATTCACTGAAATGGCCGATTTAATTTTTAGAGGTGAGGCACAAATTGTTTCCTCAAAACCTAAAGTAGAAAGTATTTCAGGTGATAAATCTCGTGACTTCTCAAGTTACCCTGAAGCCTCAAAGAAAGTAGCATTATATCGTTGGAAGTTTGTTAAAAAGGTTCTTGTTGATAAGAAAATTACAAAGTTCTCCCCAAAGCGGCTTGATCCTGTTATTGATGAAGTAATAGAAGAATATGGCGTTGAAAAAACATCTTGGAGAACACTAAAAAGATGGCTTGATAGGTATCAAGAGTTGGGCATGAGAGGATTAGTTCCCTTGACAGAATTAAAAGGAAATCGAGAATCTAGAGTACCCGAAGAAACAGATTCTTATATATACGATGCTCTAATGAAATTAAGCAAGAAAGAGCGTGTTTCATATCGTACTGCTTTTACAAAGTTTAAAGATTCTGTATTAATTGAAAACTCTACACGAGCAGACGATTCTCAACTGCCTCTGATCACATATCAAAGTTTCGTAAAAAGAGCAGCTAAATTAGCCCCATACGATATTTTAGTAGAACAAATTGGCAAGCAAAAAGCCGATATCTTATTTAGCACTCAGGGAAAAGCAGAGCGAATAACTAAAATCCTTGATCGAGCAGAAATTGACCATACAACTCTAGATTTGTTTATTATTGATGAGTATTTAAGGCTTCCCCTTGGTCGTCCAACGGTTACTGCCGTATTAGATAGAAAATCACGTTCAATTCTTGGGATATATATAGGATTTGAGCCACCAAGTTTTCTTAGTATTTCTAAAGCTGTCAAGAATGCTATTTCAGATAAAACAGCGTTACTATCAGAATATCCAAGTGTTAAAGGCAAGTGGCATTGTCGGGGTGTTTTTACTTATATCGCAACAGATGTAGGTAGAGACTTTATGAGTGATATGTTTGAAGATTCAATGTTGGATTTAGGAACTACAATAGTTAAAAATCCAGTTAAAAAACCTTGGTATAAAGGGGCAATAGAGTCGTATTTTAAAACTCTTAATCAGACTCTTCTTGACGACAAGCCCGGTAAAGTATTTTCAAACTTATTTGATAGTAATGATTATAACCCAGAAAAAAATGCTGTTATATCAATGACAACATTTATGGAAATATTTTATGTCTGGTTAGTAGATATCTATCACTGTACGCCAAAAGGTGAAGATAAAGTTATACCCAATATCTCATGGCTAGAAGATGAGGTTAATGTTGATACAGATCCAGTTTCACCTGAGCGATTAAGTATTATATTTTCTGAAAATGACACAAGAAGTAATCGCTCGAAAGGTATTGAAATCAACACGCTTTGGTATTCTAGTGATGCATTAACGAAACTGAGGCAAAGTGGTTATATTAAAGACTTAAACGTTAAAACTAATAGGGAAAATTTAAGTCGTATTAAAGTATTAAATCCAATATCTAAAGAGTTTTTTGATGTACCTGCTGTAGATCAAGAGTACACCAAAAAACTCACATTGCATCAGCATGACATAATAAAAAAATATCGAAATAAATATGCAGCAGATAACACTGATGAGTTATCGCTGGCTGAAGCTAGACAGCGTATTGAGGATATAATAGAACGTGAAGTAGTCTTGAACCGTAAGATGAAAATCTCGGCAGCTAAGCGGCTCTCTAGATACCGGAATATAGAGGGAGGCGGAAATAGTTCTGTTGTTAGCGATGAGCAAAAAGAAAAGATTGATAAAGTACTAAATCAGCAAGGTGAGCCTACTCAAAAAGATAAATCAACAGGGCTGGCAGATATAGTAGCAAAACTTAAAGCAGATAAAGTGGCGAATAAGGAAAGTGATAATGAGTAGTGATAAAGCGAAAATTGATGAAAAGATAAGACAAATCGAAAATATTTTTGTTGAAACACCTCAAATTGCCGAAATATTAGAAGACATCGATGAAGCAATGGATACAGCAAGAATTGTTGATTACAAAAAACAGCCAACCAGTATATTAATAACAGCGCAAAGCGGTATGGGTAAAACAACTATTTTTGATCACTATCTTGCTAAATACCCTAGATATAAAGAAGAAGAAAGAGATGTGGTGCCAGTTTTGTCTTCTACATTACTGGATGATAAATCACCCAAAGGCGCACCGGGGCATATGCTAAGAGATTTAGGTGACTGGCTAAAAGGCAAAGGAGGAACTCGTGGGGAACTAACAGATCGCTTCGTATTGCAATGTAATGGTGCAGGTGTAGAAACCATATTTATTGATGAGTTTCAAAATGCTATTGAAAATGGTAGTGATAATATTATTTGGAATACTTCAGAGTGGATTAAAACGTTAGTAAACCTTACAGGTAGACCTGTTATTTTATTTGGAATGCCATATTCAAGACAAGTTATTGAGGCTAATATAGCATTAATAAACAGGTTTCCAATTATTCATCACATAGAAGAATATGATTTAGAGGCGGCACCTCAATGGTTAAGCTTTTTAGGTGAAGTAGATAGCCAGTTACCATTTGAATCATTAGCAGGTTTAGCAGATGAGGAGTTAGGTATGCGGCTAATGTGCGCAGCAGGTGGGAATTTAAGTCGGTTAATGAAACAAATAATTCGACCCGCAGCAAAGAAAGCCGTTAGGGCCGGAAACCCTCATTTGACTCATGAACATTTGCTTAAGGCTTCCATAAAAGTTCAACGTATTCCGATGGAAAGTAATCCTTTGAACTATGAGGTGCCACTTAAAAGTTTAGAAGTAGTTCATGAAATAGCAGAAACCCAATATAACAAGCCTTACTCTAGGAAAAAAAGCTGGAAGTACCGTCAAATTTCAACAGAAGCGAGCCTTAGCAGTGTTCTCTCCAAAAGCTAATAATCAATTATTACTTCGACCAAAAGTTAATCCATCAGAAGCTTTCCAAAGTTATTTGATTAGACTTGCGCGAGCGAATGGGTATAAGTATTCAGCTTTCTCGTCAGGTATTACTGCTAAATCAAAGCCCCACCGTTCATTCAAATCCGAAGACAGAAATGATATTCAAACTTTGATATCAAAAATAGCTGATGATAATGCAGGTAATTTAGTCGATGTTTGGGAGTGTGGATACTATTTTAAGCATCTGTTTGATTATTCACGTATCAAAGCCTGTCCAAAATGTTACGAAAAGGACATGATATTGCCTCCTTATTGGTGGTTAAAAAACTACCTTGTTTGCGGTGAACATAAGCTGTTACTAATTGATTCATGTAGCCAGTGCAACACTAAGTTTGAGGAGGGATCTTTTGTAAAGGAACATTGTTTGAAATGTGGGCTAGAAATTACAAGCAATAATTCAATTGAGTGGAATACAGGACTACTTGATCAAAGACTACATGACTTATGTTCAGATGTTACTAGAGATTCAAACCAGTTTAAGGAGTTAATATCTGAAGAGATAGAACAAATTTATGTTCATTATCAAGTATGCTCGTATTTCTTAAAGGAACTTCAAAGCAAAGATAAATATAGCAATCATAGGAGAACCCTCGATATTAATACGCTTAACAGTGAACAAAATGATATTCAGCGGATGATTCATGATGGGAAGGTTAGTCTATTGATGTATGATGCACTTGCAGCATATAGAATTAAAAGTGGTAAACGAATATCTTCATTTATTACCCCTATTTTCAAGCTGTTGATGTCCCAACATGGCAGCTTGTATAAAGCAGAGTTAATAAATATGCTAATAGAAGCCCCAAATGATTTTGGGGATTGGCCTGTAGGTTTGAACTGGGTTGAAAAGCTACTTTCTATCAAAGCAAATAATCTAAAGGTTTTTGTTAAAGATCACTTTCCCAATATAGAAGCTAAATGCCAAGGGCCATTTGCTGTATTAATTCGAGACTTAAATTTTTTGCTGTCGGAATATTCAAAAAACTCTAGGGACTTTAAATTACCGTAATACGTTAAATTGAGTTTTTGAAAACAGGCTTACACAGCAACCGTCAACATTGGGACCTGCTAGTCTTGCATAGTTAGCCTTAGGTAAACTAAGCTGGTTATACAGTAAATAGCGTGACTTAAACTTACCAATACTCCCTTTAGGTATCATTTTAACCGGGCGAGCTGTGCGCTTAACTTCCTGCTTCTTACACTCCAAGTAGCCTAATTTGATGAAGTCATAAATATCAAAAAAGTCATTATTTTGAATAATTCTTGTTGAAGTAAACCTTTCTATTAAGTAGTTTACAAATAATTATTAATAATAAAATTTTAAGGATGAAATATGAAAGACTTTTTCTTTGGAAATATTAACAGAGAACGAATCAAGAACATCTATAGCATTGAGTTACACCAACTAACTGATATAGCGGAAAAGGTAGATGCTGATTACTTCACTAAACAATTAAATCGCCTTTTAAGTAGTGTTGGTGGGAACCTCATTGTAGAACATGGTAGTTCTATGCCTTCCTTTTATAAACTATTAGATAAAACTCACTCTAGTGATATAGGGATGGTTGAAGTTGGTGCTAGAACGGACATAAATGATTCAGTTAAAGCGACTCTAGAGTGCTCATTGTATTTAGAAAATGGTATTTTGAACTTGAGACCTCATTGGTGTGCATATAAAGAAATTCGTGCCGATGAAATAATATCCAGCTTGTTAGCTCCTTTGCATGAAAATAACCTTATTAGTAAAACTTTTACAATTTGGTCTGAGGGTGAAACTGAGCGGTTTCCTGAAGATATTGAATCGCAGGTTAGTTGCTTGTTTTCTCTATCTGGATACCCGTATTATTCGACATCTGGTGATGAACCGCGAATGATTAGGTATACGCAGGAAATAAACTCAATGATGGAAAAGTCAAAAGTTGAATGAGGGTTCTAGCCGTGAATGTTTAATCAATAGTAGGAATTAATATGGATAAGTTGTCGAGTATATTTAATGTCATGGATAAGATATACCCTAAGCATTTGAGAGAAATGAATGATACTCTTCGCCAGATAGGTGTATATAAAAGTCCATATGATGATGTAATGCGCAATTTTGTATCTCCATATAATGAACTAGAACGCTCATTTGGATTGTGGGAAGATCAGTTTGGTATTCACAACCAAATTAGGCAGTTACAAGGTTCTCTTAAAAACCTATATGTCCCCAATTTTCCTACAATTAAAGAAAGCATTACTAATGTTGTGGGACGAACAGCTCTTGAATTAACAGGACTTAGTACTTTAGATATATATCTAAAAGCATCTCAACCAGCATCTGCCACAGTTCAACAAGCATTAGATATCCAGCGTAATTTATCGTTATCTGGATATATAAATGAATATAACTTATTCAATCAACTTTCTTTACCTAGAAGTCCTGTTGAATCTCTGATGAAAGAGATCTCATCGATGCAGTTAGGATCTTTACAGAGCCTAATTTCTAGTTTTTCTGGTTTTGCAGATGAATATGAAGATTTTGATGGTCTTGATGATGAACTGAACAATTTCGATGAAGATGAGTCAGAGGGGTTAGTTAATCAAGCAATAACAGCCGTTAACAATAGCAATGACTTTTCAACACTATCTCCCAAAGTTAAAACTGTTTTATATAAAGTATTAATTTCTTTATTACAAATTACATCGGGAGCGGTAATCGGATTGATCCTTCAAAGCCAATGGGAAAGCTATGAAGATTCGTCAAAACCTAAAATATCTCAAATGCAGTCGATATTCCCTACAGAATGCCTGAACCGTTGTCGAAATATCAATAGAAATAACGCAAAAATATACTCTGACCATAGTAGAAAATCTGAAATAATATTTGAGCCTGAAAAGAGCACAATGCTGTATGTTTTAGAAAAAGAAGGCAAAAGCTGGTTAAAGGTTCAAGTCAAAGATGTTGAAACTGATACTGTTCATATAGGTTGGCTCATGAATAGCTATACAAACAGAATGCGATTCTAAGAGCAATTTTATATTTACCAACTGCCTATTGTTTTTAACGAACGGACATTGATGCCCGATAGGTATTTGGGTAGTTTTGCTCTCGTTAACTTTTGCACCAAGTTAGTTTGGTGGTTTTACCTCTAGCTAGATTTTTCAGCTTATGTATTTCAATATGCACTTTGTTAATTGTGTCATTAAGTTACTCGAACTGATAAGTTTTACTACACTGCGGACTATTTGTTAGGGGAATTTCAAGCCTAACTTTGGTCTACTTTGTGGTATCAGTTAGCACTCTGAGGTGGATTCCCACTGGAAGAAATTAGCTTGCATGAGGCACAAATCACCATCCTGATTAATTATCCCCTCGACTGGCGAGTTAGCCACCATTGCCGCCAGTCATTAAGTTAGATTGGAATGACTTCAAAGTGCGCAATATAGTCCTTTTAGTCTGAATACCACCATAATTAACGTGTTATTTCTATTAGGTTATTACTGAGACACATCAGTAATAACCTAAGCTTCCCATAAAAACACCTGTAATAATATAATAAGACTTTGAAATTAAAGAGTATTGAGTTACTTTATTCAACAATCAAGTAGATGGGAGTTACTGATACGTCTACAAGCTGTTAGGCATCAGTGTTACTCACAATTATCGAAGGATAATACATGTTAAGAAAGGCTTTGGTTATTGGAAACAGAAATTATTCCGATAAGCCACTTATAACCCCCTGCAATGACGCAAGTGATATGTCAACATTGCTTACTTCTAAAGACTTTGATGTAACCCTTAAACATGATTTATGTATTGAGTCCTTTGACAGAGAGATTTCGGGTTTTTGTAACGTAGTAAAAGAAGGTAAGTTTATTACTTTGGTTTATTTTGCTGGGCATGGGGTTCAAGTTGACGGTCAAAATTATTTGTTGCCTATAGGACAAGAGTTCATAGATGAAACACAAATAAAATATCGAGCATATTCTTTAAACGAATTACTTGATAGGTTGAGTAAAAATAGAAATAACTTAAATATTATAATTATTGACGCATGTAGAAATAATCCATTTGATCAAAATAGAAACTTTTATGGCTCAGGGTTAGCAGAGGTTACAGTTAACAGAGGAACATTTATTGCCTTTGCAACATCACCAGGGAAAACGGCTTCTGATGTGAGCTTAACAGGACGTAATGGACTATACACAAGTCATTTATTGAATGCTTTAAAACGACCAACACTTGGGCTTGAGCAAGTGTTCAAGTTAGTTAGGGAAAATGTTTTTAATGAAAGCCAAGAAAAGCAATTACCTTGGGTTTCAAACTCTTTAATTGGTGATTTTTGCTTTGATACAAAAACCGATAAAGTAAAATATTTACCTGCAACATTTCAAGCAACATCTCATTTTGAGTTTTCAGATATATTAGAAAAAGATAGATTGTTTACTAAATTTATTAATCCAGTAAGAACATGGGCTGATTTAATAGTGAACCTTAAAGTTCTTTGCGAAGAAGGTCATTCAGAGAGACCATTTTGTGTTGAAATTCTTTTAAATACTGGAATCGTTATCCCAATGCTATGTGTTACGTGTGGTGGTAATGTTGATTATGGATATGGTCTGGTAACTTTTGAGGAATACCTAAAGAACAATGCCGAATATGGTTGTTTTTCAGTTGCGTACGTATTAGAAAGTGCGCAGTCTGCTCCTGAAGGCTCTGAGTTATTCTATTCTATTGATTTTAGCGAAAGAATTTCAGCAAATCAGTTAACTTCATGGCCTGCAATACTATGGGGAATTGAAAATACTGATGGTACAAACCTTGGTAGTTTCCATGCGACTCTTATAAATATGATTAAAGATCCTTTATTGAAATATCCCTCTTTAGATCAATTGATTGACCTTTTTAGGTATTTACCAGAAAACCAAAAGAGTGCTTTTGTTAAAATCGTTATAGATGATATACGTGAAGATGAAGATGGGAATAAGCTTATTGAATCATCAGATGATTATGTTCTTACAGGGTACTGTAATACTAGAAAAACTTTTATAGGTTTTGATAAACGTTTTCATTGTATTCCTGATAAAAAGGAATGGTTAACATACTCAGATTTAATTAACATCATTTCACACACTCCTGAATACCAATTGAAGGATAAATTTCAAATGAACCTAATGATGGGGTTTATTTGGCGTGAGGGAGAAGAAATAGAATTTGAACAATCTAGTTTATTGCTTGGGCATCTAGATTCAAGAATCGTTATTCCTGAATAAAATGCCTTACAAGTCGCTTAAACGGAAAATTAACAGTTGGCCATTGCTTTCCGATTAGCGAGGAATTATTGATACAAAATCTAATCCAAATTACTATTCACGCTAGTTGCCTAATGTCAGTAATGTGGTAATAGTTAACATCAATAAATTGAACCCCACAGGCAGCAATGAGCTTGAAGCCGACTATCGGGTTCAAGCTGAAGCTAATACATGTAAGCTCATTGCCATAAGAGTTTTTACTTGATTAACGTTAGATTATTGATTAAAGGATTGGTTTCAATGAGAATATAGATTAACGCAACATCCATCAATTCTTGGGCCAGAGATTAGGGATACATTGCCCGGTGAGACATTTTTAACTTGTCTAGTTAATAAGTATCGTAATTTGAATTTATTAATACTCGCTTTAGGAATCATTTTAATAGGGCGAGCAGTACGTTGGACTTGCTGCTTCTCATGCTGCAAATAGCCTAACTTTATAAAGTCATAAATAGCGTTAATGTTCACACCTAGTTCTATTGTTGCTTCCGTTGGCGATATATATTGACTGTTTTGCTGATCATTAATATCAAAAGCAGGCGTGAATTGCTCAAGTGATAAAGGCTTTTTCTTGTTTGGAGTATGTCCGTAGTTAATGTCACCATTAAGCATCGATAGCATCAGGCGGCTAAAACTAACTTTAGTGAAAGCGTATCGCTTTTTAGTCGTACTCGACTTTTTAACTGTCAAATCAGCAGTGGCTATAAGTCGTTTGACTAACTTTTCAATTTTCAAATTTTCAATTAACCAATCTCTGTTTTCTGAACCTGGCTGAAGCAATGGGCTTATGATTCCAATCTTTAATAATTGTCGAGTGTGATAAACACTTACATCTAACAGCTCGGCACATTTATCAATAGAGCAGCAGTTTTCTAATTTTGATTTAAGCTCCATAACATCTACGCGAAGAAATAAACGTGTGCCATTTACTAAAAAATGAAAAGACGATAGTAATTTTTCACGAACATAAACTTTTACTTTACCCAAATGACAACATAGAAGATCTGCAACTTGTGTTTCATTAATGTAAGTTGAATTTTCTCTTACCTTATAATCAACCAGAGATAGTGAACTCATTAACATGCCTGTTGAAAAATGGTCACTTAAATACTCTTCAAATCCACTTTTTAATAATTTATAAGCACCAGAACGGCTGTTTTCAGCGCTGTAGATATCATCATATAAATCACGAAAGCACTTTCTAATGCCAGTTAAACGTTTGTCTGACATAGGATTATTTTCAAAATAAGCTAGCAGTTCAAAAAATTGAGTAGGCCATTCAGCTATGTACCAGTAAGCGGTAGAGTAATATTGGCGGCTGAACGCAATATCACCTTTAGCTCGGTTATTAGAGTTAGAGCCAAAAGCAACTCGATGGAAGTGGGCGAAAAACTCTAATAAGTCACTGTATTCTGCAAGGTTCAATGTTTGCTGCCCAATAATAACTCGGCTATTTTCCAAATATTCTATTTGCTGATTTATTTTAAACTCAGCTTCACCAATCTCAACTGAAGGAGTTTTATTGCTCCAGCTTGCAGCATCACGCCATAAATAATGTGTTGCCCATGTCAATTTATATCCGGTGACAGGATGAACTGTTACCAAAGGACACATATGTTTAGTGCAGAAAGTCTTGGCCGCCAGACTGTTTACAAAAGGGATAGTCTTTAACTCTTCATAACAAAAGGGACAAACTATCACGTGTGAAAGGTTTAGGTTTTTTACAAGAAAGTTCTGTTTAAAGGCCAAACATCGAGTATTACTAATTTGTCTAAACTTTAGCGTTTCAATTTGAGAAGAGTTTATATTGGCTAACATTGCTACTCGCTCTAAATCAAATTCGCCAAAGAATATTTTCTTACTCGGTAGTCTATTATTCAAAAGCTTGCAGTTGGCCGTTCTTAAAAGTTGCATTGAATTTTTATAGCCGTTGGCGGCTGTCAGTCGTAATAAATAGCTAGGTAAAGAATCGGTAGGTTTTGGGTATGGCCGAATAAGTAACATATTTTAGGTCTTGATTTCATAAGTGTTACTTTTTAGTAAAGCAGTAAATTTAAATAGATCAAATCAAAATGATAATACCTAAATGATAATATCATTTTAATTGCAAGTTACTTTGATTCGATTTAAAGTGTTATTTAATAAACATAAAAATAATGTTGAATGTCATTTGGTAGATTTAACAAATATCAATTATGCACAGCGTGAACGCCTTGCGTTCATTGATTTTTGCTTGCAATTTTTCGGGCAAATATCGCGTGCCGACCTCGTTAACCACTTCAAAACGGGGTTAGCGTCATGCTCGCGTGACTTAACTTTGTACCGTGAACTTGCTCCTGATAATCTCACTCTTAAACACGAAACAAAACAGTATTACCGCACTACTCAATTTATCCCCGTATTTGAGCACAACCCAGAAGCTACATTGAATAGTTTGTGTAGAGGCTTTGGTGATGGTTTTTCTAATGGAATTACGCCATCTGATGTCTGCATTGATGCCACAAGATTAATACATCCAAGCTCAGATGTTATCGCCACGATCATGCGTGCGATCAACAATCGACAAGCTATATCATGTGACTATGTTTCATTGTCTTCTGGTGAAACTAAACGCACTATTGTTCCACATAGTCTCGCAAATAACGGCCAGCGCTGGCATGTACGTGCTTTTGACAAAAAGAATAAAGCTTTTAGAGATTTTGTTTGTACACGAATACAAAACGTCACAGCAATAGAAAAGCCAATTGCGACAATACAAGGGAAAGAATTTGATAAGCAATGGAACAACATTCACAAAATCACATTAGTACCTCATCCCTCTATAAAGCATTTTAAAGCGATAGAGCTTGATTACTCGATGTCAGGTGGGAAAGTTGAATTAAACGTACGAGAAGCGCTCCTTGGCTACTTAATGAGGCAATGGAATGTAGATTGCTCATTAGAAAATACATTGGTTGGCGAACAGTATCAGCTTAAGCTCGACAACATAAACGAATTACAGGGAATTGATAGTTTGTCGATTGCGCCAGGATACAAGGAAAGTTAATGACAATAGTAGATAAAACAAAGCCAGATGTGCTCAGGGTAACTGAATACATTCTTGAACAAGCAAAAACAGAAACAACATTTAGCATTCAGTCAGCAGATATAAGCAAAGAGCTAAATGGCATTGGTCGTCATCGTATAGCGCAAATTATGAGAGACATCTGTTTAGATCCTAATGGCGAAGGAACCTTACTATCATACACCACTGTTGATAACACAAATATGGATAACAATTTTTGTCATTGGCAGCTAAACGCTAATGCGTATTTCAGTTATCTGTCTTATCAGTCTGTAGAGCAAGCAAAAATATCAAACAAAACCGCAGTAACGACACTTCGGGTAGCAATAGCTGCAATGGTTATCTCAATCATATTCCCATTAATTTCAGCATAAAAATTAGGGGGTATATAACATATAAAGATTATTAACAAAGCAAAGCTAAATAGTCTTGTTTTTGAATGAATTATCTTAGGTGCAGTAAATAAGTTGCATGGTATTTTAGAGTCAGAGCATTACAACAATATTTTAGTAAGTTAATTTTAAAAAGTATCTTAGTGCCAAGTTATTATAAATAACTAGACAAATTACGAGATGTGTTTTTGCGAAAACTCATCTCGACCAATTGAAACTACCAAGGAAGGAAAATGATTGAATCTTTTCAGTTAGCTAACATAGCTAGTTATGATGCAACAGGCATCAATATAAATAATTTAAAAGAAATAAACTTTTTTTATGGCGCGAATGGTTGTGGTAAAACGACAGCATCAAATTACTTAACTGATACATCTGATACCAGATTTAATGGTTGTTCTGTTCAGTGGAAGGGTAATCAACCATTACAATCTTTGGTTTATAATAAAGCATTTAGGGAGAAAAATTTTGGCAGTAGTGACATCGCTGGCGTATTTACGTTAGGAGAAGCTACAACAGAGCAAGTCGAAGAAATTAAAGTGAAAAAATCAGAGTTCGATACTGAGAATTTGCAAGTTGTTAGTTTTATCAGTAACTTAAATCAACAAGAATTTCAGCTAAAGTCAACCGAGAATGATTTTACTGAAAAATGTTGGACTATCTATAAGAAATATAGCGAAGACTTTAAAGAAGTGCTTCGTGGTTCATTAACCAAAAAATTATTTAAAGACAAGCTCGTATCCATTCCAGTCACAAGCAAAGAACTTCCAAGGTTATTTACGCACGAAGATCTGTTAGCTAAAGCAAATACTTTATTAGGTGACCGTCCAGATGTTTATCTTGAGTTATCAATGTTCGATCCTGAGTTATTAATAAATATCGAGCGAGATGGCATCTGGCAAAAAGTTATTGTGGGTAAAAACGATGTTGACATTGCAGGCATGATTGACGCTTTAGGTAGCCATGATTGGGTAAATCAAGGTAGAAAATACTTAAGTGATGGTGAGAATTGTCCTTTTTGTCAGCAAGCTACGATTAACCAAGTTTTTAAAGCACAGCTTGAAGCGTATTTTGATGAAAATTTCACTGCGGAAGTAGCTAGTGTTGAGGAAATATCGGCCGATTATGAAGCAAGAACACATTATATCCTTTCGACTGTTTACCAAGTATTAACAGACGAAAAAAACAACCCACAAAGTAGACTTCAATTTGAGGAGTTTGAAACTCATTTTCATACGTTAGAGAGTCAAATTAAGTCAAATGTGATGGGCTTTAAAAATAAAATTGAGAAAGTGAGTTTAGTTATTGAAGTTATTAATACCCAGCAGACACTAAAATCACTACTTAAAATTATCCAAAGTGCTAATGAAAAAATAAATAAACATAACAAACTAGTGACTGATTTTGATAACGCTAAAGCAAACTTTACTGTTCAAGTATGGACTTTTTTAGCAGAACAAGTGAGAGATGATTTCAAAGCATACAATAAAAAAATTAAAGGATTAGGGAAAGCTGTTGAAAGCTTGAATAAAAACGTTACTCAGCGACAAGAAAAAATTGAAATATTGAAAAAAGAATTAGCTGAACTTAGTAAAAATACAACCAGTGTTCAGCCTGCTGTAGATAAAATTAATTATCTATTGAAAGCTTACGGATTTTTAAATTTTGAAATAGTTCCTTCAAAAGGCATACCCAATCATTATGTTATTCAACGGGAAAATGGTGAGTTAGCTTTAGATACTTTGAGTGAGGGTGAAGTAACATTCATTACTTTCTTATATTTTGTGCAATTAGCAAATGGTGCTTTAACACAAGAGGCGGTAACTGAAGACCGTGTTTTAGTAATTGATGATCCTATTTCAAGTTTAGATAGCAATGTGCTTTATATTGTTAGCGCCATCGTCAAAGAGCTTATAAAAGAAGTTAAGGATGGATCTGCTATTAAGCAACTTTTCCTATTTACGCATAATGTCTATTTTCATAAAGAAGCGTCTTTTCAAGGTGGCCGCTCTAATGGTTGCAATAAAACTCATTTTTGGATTTTGCGCAAAGCTAACAATATCACCGGGACTCAAAGCTACGAGCAAAAGAATCCCATAGAATCATCCTATGAACTGCTTTGGCGTGAAATTAAAGAGCACAGTAACAATTCAAGTATCACTATTCAAAATACGATGCGTAGAATCTTAGAGAATTACTTCAAAATATTGGGTAAATTTAGCGATGATGATATTGAAGCTAAGTTTAGCAATGTTCAAGAACAGCAAACTTGTCGTTCATTACTTTACTGGATTAATGATGGTTCACATTGTCTGCCTGATGATTTGTTTATTCAAAGCCAAGATGATGCAATTGAGTTATACCTGAGTGTATTCAAAAATATATTTGATTATTCGGGACATCTTGCGCATTACAATATGATGATGGGGATAGAAAACGCCCTACTTGAGGTTGTTTCAGAACAACAAAACGCAGCTTAATATAATTAAAGGACTAATAAATGGCGAATAATAAGCAGTTAAGCAACCCATTTTCTACTGGTGGCGGTGGTGGGCATTTTGAAGCTCATATTCAAGCAAATTTTGTCACACTTATGCTCAGTGGTGGCTATGCACCTTGCTTACCTTGCTGGCCCATTGTTGAGATTAAGTTACAAGGAAAGATAGATGGGTATGAAACTGATGATTTAATTGTTTTTATTGAAAATAATGATACGAAAGAACGTAGGAAATTATTAGGACAAGTTAAACACTCTCTTGCTATGACAGAGGGTAACCCCATGTTTGGTGAAGTCATTCAAGCTGCTTGGAATGACTTTAACAATTCAAAAATGTTTACTAAAGATAAAGATGTTATTGCTTTAATTACTGGTCCATTAAATACCACTGATGGGAAAAGTGTACGTTGGATATTGGAGCAAGCCAGACATACAAAAAATTCAGCAGAGTTTTTCAAAAATGTTGGAGAAGCAAAGTTTAGTTCAGCAACAAATAGAACTAAGTTAGCTGTAATTCAATATCATCTTAAAGCCGCCAATGGTGATACTGCTGTTTCAGAAGATGATGTATTTTCATTTCTGAAGCATTTTCATTTATTAGGTTACGACCTAGGTAAAGAAATTGGGGTAATTGCTTCGCTACTCCATTCGCATATTGCACAATATAACCGTCAATACCCAGATTATGTTTGGACAGCTATTGTAGATTTTGTGCAGAGTGTTAACCAAAATGCAGGCTCAATCACATGGGATAATTTACCTGAAAAATTAAAGAAAGAATTTCATCAACCAATTGTTAGACAAATACCAGATTATTTATTAAATGAAGTTGAGACTCAAGTAGGTAGCCAAATAGGCATTAACTGGCAAAAGCATGAATTAGGTTCAGTACTTCTTAGTGCTAATTTAGTAGGCGGCTGGGATGAGGATGTCGATCTGGATAAAGCGAGCATAACTGAAATATCAGGTGTTAGTTATGATGAATGGGTCAAAGGCGCTAGAGAAATATTGCAAACAAATGATAGCCCTTTGTCATTAAAAGATAACCAATGGAAAGTAGTTGATAGAAAAGTCTATTGGCAAGAGCTAGCTGGGTTTGTATTTGATTCGCACCTTGATGCACTGAAAAAAACTATCGTGTCTGTTCTTTCTGAAAAAGATCCTGCATTTGAATTGCCACCTGAAGAACGTTATGCAGCTAGGATACATGGAAAAATATTAAGTCATTCAACGCTTAAAAGAAAGTCACTAGCTGAAACCATCGCTTTAATTGGTAGCCAACCTGAAATATTAGTGAATTGTAGTCGTAGCAAAGCTGAGTCCTTAGCCGTACTTACCATTCGTGACGTATTCGAAAATTCTGATTGGATTTTGTGGGGAAGCTTAAATGACATGTTACCTGACTTAGCTGAAGCTGCACCTAATGAATTTCTAACCGCTATTGAAAATACATTAGCAATGAATCCATGTCCATTTGATGAATTGTTTGAGCAAGAAGGCTCAGGAGCTTTTAGTCGCAATTATATGACAGGCTTGCTATGGGCGCTTGAGACATTAGCTTGGGATGAAGAGCTTCATGTAAGGACATGTGTTGCATTGGCTGAGCTTGCAAGTCACGATCCTGGCGGGAAATGGGCTAATCGTCCTATAAATTCACTTGCCGAAATAATGCTACCTTGGTTACCTCAAACTATTGCATCAGTACAAAAAAGACAGGTTGCTCTAAAAACAATTTGCCGTGAACAGTCGCTGGTAGGTTGGAAGTTACTTCTTGGTCTTTTACCTAATCAGCATCGTACTTCAACTCAAAATCACAAGCCAAAATGGTTAAATATCATTCCTGAAGATTGGGACAAAGGCGTTACTCGTGATGAATATTGGCAACAATCTTCTTACTGTGCGGAGCTAGCCCTTTCACTTGTGGATTTTGATATAGACAAAATTTCTCAGTTAGTTGATCAATTCGATCATTTGCCAGCTAATGCTTCTGCTCAATTGATAGGCATTTTATCGTCTGACGAAGTTACTGAATTAAGCGAAAAAAAGCGATTGCCGTTGTGGAATAAAATAAGTAAGTTTATCTCTAAACATCGAAAGTTTGAAGATGCAAAATGGGCATTAAGTAAAGAACAGCTAGCACCACTAACCATTGTAAATGATCAACTGGCACCATCAAATCCATTCTTTTTATATAACAGGCTGTTTTCTGAACGCAGCACTGATCTATATGAAAGAAGGGGAGACTATGATGAACAAGAGCAGGAATTAAATATTGATAGGCAAAAGGCTGTTTCAGAATTACTAGATGTTGGTGGTGTTAACCTCGTTATAGATTTTGCACACACTGTTGAAAACTCTAGATTGGTAGGACGGGCATTGGGAGAAGTTGCTAACGAAGATATTGATATTTGCTTATTGCCAGAAAAACTAAATGAAAATGATTCTGTATTGTGGGATTTATGTGGACATTATGTTTGGAGCCGGAGGTCTGCCGATGGTTGGGAATGGTTTGATGAATTAGATAAATCTAAATGGACTGTTCTGCAAATTTCGGCTCTACTTCGTTGTTTGCCTTTTTGCGGGGAGGCTTGGCAAAGAGTTGAACGAGACCTTGCAGGAAAAGGAGATGAATACTGGCTTAATGTTGGGGTTAATCCTTATCAAGCAGAAAAAGATGATGACCTCGAATATGTTATTGATAAGTTGCTATCTTATGATCGTCCATATTCGGCTATACAGTGCTTTAGTAAGATGTTCTATGACAAAAAAACTATTAATTTTTTACTTTGCTGTAGAACATTGCTTGCTGCGGTCTCGACAAAAGAGCCTATGCATCAAGTTGATGATTATATTATTGGTGAATTAATCAAGGTTCTTCAAGAAAATACGGAAGAAGATCAAGACCAGTTATTTCAGGTTGAATGGGCGTATATGTCGATATTAGATGAATTTGGGCATGCATCACCAAAATTATTAGAAGAACGATTGGCTAATGATCCTGATTTCTTCTGTATGCTAATACAGGCCATTTATCGCTCTAGAAATGATGATGCTAAAGTTGTTGAACCTACTGAAGAAAGTAAACGTATTGCAAAAAATGCGTATAACCTGCTTCATAGTTGGAAAAGAGTACCAGGTATTCAAGCTGATGGGCGCTTTGATAGGGAGTGTTTTTCAAACTGGTTATTACAAGTTATTAAAACTACAACAGAATCAGGACATATTGATGTAGCCTTTATACAACTTGGTGAAGTATTAATTAACAGCCCTGCTGATACAGGCGGATTATGGATTCATAACTCAATAGCAACAGCATTAAATGATCGATTTAATGATAATTTGAGAAATGGCTACAGAACTGGTTGCTTTAATTCACGTGGATCATATGTTCTTGACACAACGGGTAAAAATGAAAGAGCGATAGCTGCTAAGTACCGTGATAAAGCTGATGCTGTTGAAAATGAAGGCTTTCAGAGGTTTGCTGTTACTTTAAGAGAATTGGCCGAAAGCTATGAAAGAGAAGCTGAGCGAAATATCGCGGATGCAAATACAGAAGTTACAGAGTCGTGAAATTTATAGAAGCACAATCAGAGGCGGCCACTATTTGTCAGTCGCGATTAAGGGTATAAAGATATCTTCGAACAAGCTGAGAATTTTAAAAAGAATAGAGCTGCTTAGTTCTATGATAAATCTATAGGGAAGTGTTGTTGTGGAATTAGATATTGAGCACCTTAAGAAAGCATACTTGTATCTGAAAAGTTATGCATATTTCGATAACTTAAATTTGTTTATGAAGCGGACAGTTTCAGATTTTGAATGTGGAAATTTTGAAAAGGACTTAAATGTTCTACTGATAGTGTTGAATAGCGATGATATTTGTGAAAATTCAACGTTTCAAAAGTGGCTTCAGAAAATTGATTATAGATTATTACCAAAAGGTGCACTTAGGCCAGAAGATGAAAAACAGAAAAAGCATAATGAGTCTGAAGGCTTATTTTTATCAAACGTTACTACATCCAATACATATGAAATCAACAAATTAAATTATCTTATTGAAGCTCCCGCAGAGTTACACATTATAGAGATTTTATGGTCTTTGGTTGTAGCTCCTGCATTAGAACAGGACTTAACGAAGGATTGCTACGGGAATAGGCTAAGTGATGCTGCCATAGCATTTAATGACGGGTTTACCTTCGGTAGTGACTCTTCAAAATCTGAGGTTTTCAAACGTTATTTCGAGCAATACAGTACTTGGCGAGATCAAGCTTTAGACTGCGCAACCGAAATTTCTAAATCTGGTGATGATGTTGCATTTTTATCTTTAGATTTAAAATCATACTTTTATGAGGTTGATGTTGATTTTAAAAAAATAAAAGCTACCTGTAATGATTTCTTTGATGATGACATGCTCCCATTGGTGGAAAAATTAAATGAAGCATTAGAGCAATTGTATGTTCAGTATTATTTGAAAATCAAAGGGAATCTAGAAATTACTCATCCAGATAGTGCTTCCAAAAAAGGGTTGCCAGTTGGACTGGCTTCTTCCGCTATCATAGCAAATTGGTATTTAGTAGAATTTGATAAAGCTGTAGCCCATTCAGTTAGACCTGAATATTACGGTAGGTATGTTGATGACATATTACTTGTTTTTAAAGACCCTACACTTAACTCTTCTAAACAGATTGAATCCTTTATTGAGGATTACCTTAGTGGTTTGATAGTTAAGTCAGAGAATAATCCAAATTATTTAGTAAAAATTGATGATGTTTACTTACCTTTACAACGAGATAAATTGATCCTGCAATATTTTGATAAAAATCATAGTAGAGCAGGCTTAGAAGTCTTTAAAAAAGAAATTGAAGAAAGAAGTAGTGCTTTTCGTTTTTTGCCGGAAGATCATATCGATAATGAATTGGATAAATTTGCCTACGACATTCTTTATGATGGTTCAGCGAATAAACTTAGAAGCGTTGTTGGTTTGGCTGAAAATGAAACAGAGTTGGCAAGATATCTTTCGTCACATATTACTGCCCATAGGTTAAGTAAATTAGATAAAAAAGATGTTGTTATTCCTCAGCTAAAAGTTTTTTTTAATGGCGTGAACACGATTGTTTATAGCAGACTATGGGAAAAAGTATATCAATATGGTGTAATTTTAAATCGCCCTTCATTTGTTATAGATTTTTACAAAAGAGTTGAGAAAGAAGTAGCAAAAATTAAGTTTTCCACTACTAATAAATCTGTTAAAGGTCCAGATAAAGCAAGCCTGACTAAAAAGTTACGTGGAGATATTGAATTATACAATAACCTAGCACTAAGCCTCTGTTTAGGATTGTTAGACATAGAACCTTATGACAAATTGATAGAAGAAGAAGCTGTTGCGAAAATATTTCAAGGTGGTGAGATTAATCTAGATGAGATGCTAATTGATGATTGGCCTTCAACGGAAGGATTATCTGGATTGCCATTGTTTGCATTTTATAAAAAATTGAATCCTATAGTCAGAAATTTCCGACATGCAAATATGATTAGGCATAACCTTGTTGCGTGGCCATTAGCTAATTTTACTTCATATTCAGGTAGCTTAGTAAATGATAAAGATTTCTTGTCATCAAATATATGTGAGTTATCAGCAGATAAGTTGGAGCGTTCTCCACGATTTGTTCACTTTGATGAGTACCAAATATTCAAGTTACATACAACACTATATGAAGGAAATAAGCTTGATACATGGCAGAAAGAGTCTATAAAAGGCTATACAAACTTATCAAATTTAAAAGATGTTGGAGTAAGTTTTGATACTTGTGTGGATAAATCATCGACTGAACTACAAGTAGATGAGTTAAAAGTTGGCGATAAAGTTAAATCAAAAACGTTAAGGCTAGCTCTTGCAAACACACGTGTAAATGAAAGCGATATTGAAGATGCCGTGAGAGAAGATAAGTCACCTAATACCTCATTTACACGCCAGTTGAGATTATTTCAGTTATTAAATGGCGCATTAAAAGAAAATGCTGATTTATTTATCCTACCGGAAGTATCCATTCCGGTTACATGGCTTCCCTTTATGGTAGCTTATGCACGAAGGCATCAAATAGGTATGATTTTTGGCTTGGAGCACTGGGTTGTTAATGGTAAAGCATATAATCTTTTAATTGAGGCCTTGCCATATAAACTAGGTAAAAAGTATAACTCATGTGCAGTCACTGCAAGGATTAAAAATCATTATGCCCCTGCTGAGTTAGGGATGTTAGAGTCTCTTAGGCTTACTCCTGGTAATAAGGATTTAAAACCTACTAATTACTATCATAAAGTGAATTGGAAAGGGGTTAGCTTCTCTACATATAATTGTTTCGAATTATCAGATATTACCCATCGATCTATTTTTAAATCAGATATTGATTTGCTAGTTGCATGTGTCTGGAATAAAGATACTAATTACTATCAGCATATTCTTGAATCCGCAGTTCGTGATTTACATTGCTATGTTGTTCAGTCTAATACTTCTCAATATGGCGGCTCATGTGTATTAAGACCAACTAAAACAGAAAGTAAAACATTGCTTTATGTTAAAGGTGGCGAAAACTCTTGTGTGTTAACCGTAGATATTGATATTGAAGCATTGAGACACTTTCAATTTAAATCAAAACCAAATGGTAAAGATAAATTCAAGCATTTGCCGCCTGGTTACGAAAGCGAAAAAGTTAGGGACAGGTAAATTACTGTTTCTAGTTTAAGACTTATTTAAGGCTAATTTAGATATCAAAATGACTAGACATAACTTTACTCCCAGAGATAAGGAGCTGTTAGCCAAGAGAGTTGGCTACCATTGTTCAAATCCATCTTGTGGAGTGTCCACTATTGGTCCTTCAAATAGATCTGATGATGCAGAGTATGTTGGTGTGGCCGCACATATTTATTCTGCATCAATAGATAACGGGCCTAGAGCAAATCCAAGTTTTACGGAGGCTGAACGTAGTAGTATTTCAAATGCGATACACCTATGTAACAAATGTTCAACTTTAATCGATAAAAATAATGGAGCGGGTTATCCCGCATCAGTCCTATTTGAGTGGAAATTTCACGCTGAAAAAGAGGCGAAATCCAGAGTCTATAGTGTTAAAACTATGAATAATTACAAAGACGTGGACTTCTCAAACTTAGAGGTCGATTATTCGACAGCATTATCTTGCACAGGTCTAAATGAAAAAAATGTTAAATCCTGCCCAACAAATGAAATACTACTTACTGATATTACAAATAAGCTTAATTTAGCTAATAAGTGCGTTATTAAAGGACGTAGCGGAAGTGGTAAATCTCTTTTAACGTATCAAGTGGCGTATGTATATCACAATAACGGTTATGCTATCTTTAATATCAATAAGGATTCATTAACCAAAAAATTTAGCTTCGTAGCTCCGCAAGAAAAGTCGGTTCTAGTTATAGATGATGCGCAGATTATTGACCCCCAATACCTAGAGAGTATTTTAAGTGACTCGCACAAAAACTGCTTAGTGCTAGTTAATTGGAATTCAAGCACTTCAACAGATGATGGCTTCTTAAGAAACTTTCCATTTGTAGATATTTCATCAGTTTCACAGGTAAAAATGCTTGAAAAGCACTGTTTACAAAACAAAGAAAAAATAGCAGAAACTTTAAGGCTTATAGGGCTAAATATTGACGTAAAAAACCACCATGACAGAGTAGAATCTAGAATATATAGAGCCGCACAGGAAGATACTCCGTGGTTATTCAATTACTCGCTGACAGAAGGTTGGAACGCTGCGAAACATGATTTAGATATATTAGATGACGATCAAAAGCTTAGTATTGTTGTTGTAACCGTCTCTATATTTCAATTCGCAACACTAGATAAAGGCGTAGGAAAGCAAGTTATCTTAACAGCACTGCGTGAATTAAAGTGTGACGAAGAATGGCTGAGAAAATCTGAAAGAGTTATAAAGAAATACTGTCAGTCAATTGATGGAAATGTAAAAAACAAGCATTACGAATATGCTCGTCGAGTACTAAAAATATTTTTGTCTCAAAATAATTCACGTAGTGAATTTGAGTATTTAATAAATCTTATAGCTTCTATATTAAAGTCAGATGTCTATCTTAGTGGCCATTCGAATTTACTTGAATTTGTAATGTTTGATTTTAGTAGAGGACAGCATGTACTGAATCAACGCGGAGTAATTAAAGATTATGTATTGGCTCTCCTTCATAGTCCAACTTCTATTAATGATGAACCTGCAAAAGTAACTAAGTTAAATTCACTTATTCGATTCAATAAAGGTGTCTTAAAGTTATTAGAAGGTTTCCATGTGATATTAGAAAACTGGATTTTGAATGCCTGTCGCAAATCAGCATACCCTCTCAGTAACTTGCTTAATAGCCTAATTAATGAAAAAGACTGTTCTTTGCAACTAACTAAAAAGCACGTTGAAAAAACCTTTAAATCACTATTCGAGGCTCATCCCGAAGATAAGCCTCGATTTGCTCATTTAATAAATAGAATGCAGTTCTTCATAAACGATGACCTTAAAGCATACGAAAAGAAGTTACTGGTTGCTGATAAATTGCATGTTAATGTGAACTCCTTTTCAAATGAAACAGTATGTTATCAATTCTCTACGTTAATTAATGAGCTGGCTTTTATCAACCAAGACTGGGCAGACATTCAGGTAAAAAATAATATCGAGGGAATTAGCCAATTATTGAATAAAGATTTAATGGAGTCATACAGCTCATTAAGAAATTTAATTGATAATTACTTCGGTGTCATTTATGCCATTTTAGGAATCCCCTTAAGTGATACTAGGCTTAAAAAGAGAGCTAAGTCATTGGTAAGAAAATTAGATATCGAATCTGTTCTTCAGGCATTCGATAAGCTCGAAGTGATCGATGTTCAAAGTTATTGTAATGTAATTATATTTATAGCTTTATATGATCAAAATAAACTAAAAGTCATATCAGATAGATTCAATTATGACAGGCTTTATGAACTTTATGAGACTGACAAAAAATTAGATCATTACCATAGAGGTCTTATAAGTATTCTACAAAATAAAGACAGCATTAATTATCTAAATTATGTGTCCAAAATAGTCTTGAGATACAATTATGTTGATGAGTTATTTGTAGTTCTTTCGCCTGAGTTTACGTTGGAAAAAATCAAAGATGGTATGAGATATAAGATGGACTTTGGTGGACGTTCTGAATGCAAAAATGAGCTGATAATATTAAAAGAAATTATGAAAGAGGATAATGGTGACGTTTTAGTTAAAAGGATTTTGGAAGAAAATATTACTCCAATTGAGGAGGCCATTTTTAATAAAGCAATAAACGTGGACAATAGTAAGAACAAGTTGATGTTACTGGTATACATACATTCAATCGTACCTGATCTTTTTCGCAAAATTTTCGAAGATAAAGGGAATAATGACTTATTAGTTGAAAAAATATGGCGACTGATTAAAGGGAAAAAAACAGAAAAGGATTGTGCAAAACTATATACATATTTATTAAAAAATTATTCTGGTTGTTATACCTCTCAAATAGCAGAAATTGAAAAACGTTACCCCAGTATTTCTCGGTTTGATATTACTCAGTTTAAATAAAAAACGGTAAGGTAAGTGGCGGGAAGATTTAATTTTTGTAATGCAACTAAATTGCAGATTAGTTAGACTTTCAATTTAGGTGCAAAGGTGTAGTTTTTTAGTTGGTTACTGTAGGATGAATTTATTAATGTTATAGAATAATAATTATATTGTCAGCTTATGCTTTATTTTATACTGTTATTGTCAATATATGAGTTTAATAGTGAAAAACTAAAAGTTGATAAAGTGAGCAATATTTGTAGCTGTAGGTGCTTTTATTTTGTCAGCTTATGGTTTAAGGACTAATAGATTATTAATAAAGCATTTTCCTGCACAATGAAGTTCGGATAAAAAAGGTATAAATTGTCCTTCAAAAAGATATTAAGATTATGAACAAATAATTGATACTTATAGCGTTGATAGGAGAAGTAATTCGCAGCTCGTATTTGTAGACAATATTTATGACAGTAAATAGTGTGTTTTTAGAGGGGATGATACCTCCAATACATATTTAAAATGGGATCGAAACCAACTCTAGAATTAACGGATAGAATCAAATTATTCGAAACTTTTATTAATATTATTCTCTGACAGTATATGGAGTATGCAACAATAGTTTCAAGTATTTATGTCAGCTGTATGTTAGATACAATATTTTGATTCAGAGAATAAGAAAATTATTAATAGTTTTCTTATTCTCGAGTTATTTAGTTTCATTTTACCTATTGAAGATCTTTACTATTACTTATTTAACTTCTGGTCTCGAACTTTCTTTGAATGGGTTTAAGGGGAGTATAACTACTCTTTTTTATTCATCCTTATTTACTAGAAATAAAAACTTTAAAAATAAACTATACACTTCAAACTAAGCATAATTCATTTATGGTTAGTCCATGCTTTTATATTAACTTCTTTGATCATTAATATCGTATTTTTATAAGTCTTAATAATAAATTGTTGCTGGTTTTATACGCATACATCACTACAATAATATATTCTCTGAATAGTGATTAGTGTCCCATTCTAACTATCACCAATAATCAGATAAATCCCCAAACTATATATTCTAACTACTTATCAATAACTTACAGTTTTAAATATCGACTTGTTATTGTGATGCTTATTTGATTTTTTAGATTACAAGTATATAAATTTCTGAACTGAATAATCCTTCCTTGCGAGTGATGTGTGAAAGCACATGAAAAGTATGCTCGAGATACATTTACTTAAGTTTATTTAACATTTTGTAAGCATTTATTTTACATTATATTTCCAGTGTACTTGACATTATAGATTAACAACCCTAAGTTATCTTAGATTTAAATCTAAGATAAGTGGAGTTTAAAATGTTTAAAATGTTTAAATTGATCGGAGTTTTAATGCTATTAACTTCATCAGTAGTAGTGAATGCTCAAGATTTTTTCACCGTTAAAACATGTAAAACCTGTGTTTCTACATCGGAATTTGAGGAAATAGCTAAAAAGGTTATGTATGGTGATGTGTTTGTTGTAAATCCAACAAGCAAAAAGGTAGTAAAATTCAATGTGAAAACTGCTTTTTTATGGCCTGATTACACACAAAGAACTAATGCTCAATTTATTACATTATCGAGTGATGAGGTCTCTCGAATAAATGCAGACTTTCAAGCTATTGATATTTTGAAAATAGATTTTCAAAATATTGATCTGAGTTCAGTAACTAACACTAACAATTATACTAATGGTTGTGGTGCGGAAAATTCTTGGTCGAGTAGTGTAATTCCTAACTTCCCATTTAAACAGGCTTGTGATAACCATGATTTATGTTACGCAAGTAATGCACCTAAAGGCCAATGTGATGGTATTTTTTTACAAGATATGAAAAATACCGCCCTGTTATTAGGAATACAATTTAGAAATAATCATACTACACCACTTATTTTAGATGAACTTTTAGTCGTTGTAATTGAAAGTACTGCGAATGTCTTTCATGCCGCTGTAGTTTGGAGTGAGACTGCTCGTATGGCATATTGTGAAAGCACTGGTAATACAGGCGCGGCAATTTGTGACCCTTTATGGGGAACTCCTGAGTTCGCTAATTATTTTTCCTATAATGGCACATTTGATTATAATGTATCTGTACCATCGACAAACTCAGGCGGTGGGAATCACCCCCGAATAGTTAGTTGTGAACTTTGGCAGTTTCCTAATGGTAATGGTGGATATTACCGTGTGTATAGAAATTGTAACTAAGTAGGAGGTCTTATGATATTTTCTTTGGCTATGATTATTGTTGCGTTTATAGGTGTTTTTTTTAAATTTAAGAAAGTACCTTATAGTAAAGTTTTTTTAGTAATGTATCCGTTTGTTGTTATATTTTTATATAACCAAATATATTACAAGTATTTTTGGCAACCTGTAAGCGGAGCAGGAGCACCCATGGAGCTATTGCTTTATCCATTTTTTGCTTTACCTGCCGCGATAGTTGGATTTGCCTGTTATTATCTATTTACTTGTCCATCTAAAAAATAATAATTGCAGTTGTTCGGAGGGGGATTAACTCTCCCTTTGTAAAGTTGATTTATAAAAAACTCCTTTATATTCAATCGTTTTCATAGTTGCATTTCTTATAATACATTTAAACCGCGGGAACTGTATGTTTTCATTAATGATACATTCATTTATAAATAAACTTTTACTCAATGCATTTTTCTAGGCTTTTTAATGATAACTATTATTTATTGATTTGCTGGCTTTTTCGTTCTTTATCAAAGGTATAGTGACTTTTTCGTTTGACTCATAAACATAAAATCTCTATAGAAAGTATGCGTTAGGAGGAGGTGCAATGGAAGCTGTTTACAATATTTTAACTGACTTTAAATAATACTATTATTTATGGCTTGTTTTTAACCGCATTAATAATTAACATATATGAAAAATCATATGTATTTATTCGCGATTTCTACCCACACTCGTAGGTTTTATTTTTTATATGAGTAGCTTTATGAATAATGCCTTTCTTGTTCAATTTTATAAAAACTTAGCTGATGATACTCGCTTAAAAATATTGCTACTTTTACAACGCGAGAGAGAGCTTTGTGTCTGTGAACTTACGGTGGCATTAGCCTTATCTCAACCTAAGATATCTCGTCATATTGCACAGTTAAAATTACATCATTTAGTGTCTGAGCGCAAAGTAGGGCGGTGGGTATTTTATCGTATCGCAGATGAACTACCTCTTTGGCAAAAAGAAGTACTTGAGCTTTCATCGAGTAATAATCCTGACTTTATTACGAGTTACATTGAAGCACTGAATAAAATAGGGGCATATGCCCGCAGACAACAAGAACTTTGCGGCTCAGCAAGTTAACCAATAGGATTTATAATGATAATTAAAGTAGGAATTAACGGCTTTGGTCGCATGGGACGTTTAGTTTTACGTGCAGCGTGGCAATGGCCAGAAATCGAATTTATACAAATAAACGATCCGGCGGGTAATGCTGAAACTTTAGCTCATTTACTGAATTTTGATTCAATTCATGGTCGCTGGGAATTTAACGCTCAAGTTGATTGTGAGCAAATGGTGATACGTGATGAAAATGGTGAACAAAAAATCGCGATGAGCCAAAACGCGTCCATCGGTGAAACAGACTGGTCGCAGTGCGACGTTGTTGTTGAAGCCTCGGGGGTTATGAAAACGACCGAACTATTAAACGCTTACCTTATGCAAGGGGTAAAACGTGTCATGGTGACCGCACCGGTTAAAGAGGAAGGTATTTTAAATATTGTTATGGGTGTTAATCATCATTTATATGATAAAGACAAGCATAGTATAGTTACCGCCGCGTCCTGTACAACCAACTGCTTAGCGCCTGTGGTTAAAGTATTACAGGACAGTATTGGTATTAAGCACGGTAGCATGACCACAATTCATGATATTACCAATACACAAACTATCCTAGATGCACCCCATAAAGATTTACGTCGTGCTCGCGCTTGCGGGCAGAGTTTGATCCCTACAACAACGGGGTCAGCAACGGCTATCACTCATATATTTCCTGAATTAAAAGGAAAGTTAAACGGTCATGCCGTACGTGTTCCGTTAGCGAATGCTTCTCTTACCGATTGTGTCTTTGAATTAAATCGTGGCGTAACGGTTGAAGAAATTAATCAATTAATGGCAACAGCTGCAGAAGGCGAGTTGAAAGATATTCTCGGGTACGAAGAAAGACCATTAGTATCCGTCGATTATAAAACAGACCCGCGTTCATGTATTGTTGACGCGCTTTCAACAATGGTGGTGAATGACACGCAGTTGAAAATGTATTTGTGGTATGACAACGAATGGGGTTATGCGAATCGTGCCGCTGAGTTAATGCGCTTAGTTGGGCTTTCAGATATCGCGGAATAACCTTTTATACTTTACTCGCCATCTGGAAATTAATTCTGATGGCGAATTATAATTATTTGTGACTAAAAGTAATTAAAACACAACTCTCGGTATATTTTTATGCTTCAAAAAATAGCTGTGCTGCCTAGTGCCGTAAAACAATATTTGTTAATCACCACTAACTATTGGTTTTTCACATTAACTGATGGCGCGTTACGTATGCTGGTGTTGCTTTATTTTTATCAGCTCGGTTATGCGCCTTTTGCCATTGCCATGCTATTTTTGTTCTATGAAGTTTTTGGTGTGATCACCAATTTAGTAGGTGGTTGGCTTGGCGCTCGTATTGGTTTAAATAAAACCATGAACATAGGTTTGCTGATGCAAGTCGTTGCGTTATTAATGCTAAGTGTTCCTGAGCAATATTTAACGGTAGTTTGGGTAATGTTAGCGCAAGCATTATCTGGAGTTGCTAAAGATCTCAATAAAATGAGTGCCAAAAGCAGTATTAAAACTTTAGTGCCTTCGAACGATAAAGGTCAACAACAAACAGGGCTTTTTCGCTGGGTTGCTTATTTAACCGGGTCAAAAAATGCCCTGAAAGGTTGCGGTTTTTTTCTTGGCGCTTTTTTATTGAGCGCGGTTGGCTTTTCGTTGGCAATGTTAATGATGGCGAGCGTTCTTACAATTATATTTATCCTGAGTTTACGTACTTTACAGGGGGATTTAGGTAAAGCTAAGCATAAAGTAAAATTCAAACAAATGTTCTCTAATGATTCGTCTTTGAATTATCTCGCAGCTGCTCGGCTGTTTTTATTCGCAGCGCGTGATGTTTGGTTTGTAGTCGCATTACCTATTTTCTTAGTCAGTCATTTAGGTTGGCAACATATCGATGTAGGTATGTTTATGGCGCTGTGGATTATTGGCTATGGCATTATTCAAACTTTGACACCTAAGTTTTTTATTAAAAAAAATCAACATAATATTGATGGGGAACAACTCTCTGTTTGGGGGGCAGGCTTAGCAGTAGTGACACTAATACTTTCGCTCGGTTTATTTTTTTCTCCAGAAATCAATGTCAGTGTTGAAAATTTACTGGTTGGTGGATTGTTTGTTTTTGGAGCGGTATTTGCGATAAATTCAGCACTGCACAGTTATGTGATTGTTGCTATGGCCAAAGAAGATGGCGCCTCAATGGACGTTGGTTTTTATTATATGGCAAACGCTTTAGGGAGATTATTAGGTACTGTGTTGTCTGGGGCGTTGTATCAATTTACTAATTTAGTCACCTGTTTGGTGCTTTCAGCATTATTTTCTGGGTTATCGGCATTACTGATCCGGAGAATCAGTATTAAGGCTTAAAGTACTAAGTACTTAAAGCCTTAATATCTAAACATAATCAAGCTAATAACGGACCGCTAAATCTGATAATTGAATGTTGCCAAGTAGATGTTCGTCAGTGGCAATCGCTTTGGCACTTTGCTCAGAAACTTGTGTAACTTTTACTGTGTATGGGCTGACATTGAATCCCGCATAAGTTTTACCTGAATCTGTGATGGTATTGCTCAAGTGTAGCAATGAAAATTCATCCCCTAGCTTTACCCCGTGACGTTTACCAAGATTAATGGTTAAGCTATTGCCGGCTATTTGTACTATTTTACCTCGGGTCGGTTGGCACATCATATTCTCATCAATATCAATGATCATATCGCTAAGGACTTTCTCAATGGCCGTGCCGTATTGGCTTTGCCAGAAAACTTGGCTATGTAAATCAACGTGTTCACGTTTACCAAAACCCCAAGGCGCAGAGTCTCTATAAGTCTTACTGAAGACTAATTCTCCGTTAGTACCGCTGTAAATATATAAACTGACACTGAATTGACGGTTAAATACATCTTCCTGCCAGAACTGCCAGCCATTGGTTGCGTCTTGTGCAAAGCTAATGTCGTTAATTTCAGAGTACATCACATATTGTGTATCACTCATGTTAGCAAGCGACATCGTTAAGCTTTTTATTGCTTCTGCTTGCATGCTGTTATTTAAACGAGAAAACTGCGCTTTATTTTTAAGTAATAATTTAGTATCTAAATAAATACCTTTATTGTTTATTTGATAAGCAAGCTTTTCCATTAGTTTGCTATCTAAAGCATAGACTTCACCAATGTTAGCTTGCTCTCTATGTAATAAATGACTGCGTGTTATTAATAACGATTTGCGGTAATCAGAGGAAAAACATTGCTTATTTTGTGGGAAAATATCAGCTCGAATTCTTACAGTTACCGAATTTCCTTGATAAACTTCATCGATAAGTTCGAATGAACTCACCGTACCACTCGCACGAATATTAATTTCGTTTTGTGTCAATAATCCGTTAACGGTTTTTTGTACACTTGATACCGAGGCACCAGCGACTAACAGTGCTTTTTTAAGAGCATTTTCCATGGCTAACGTTTTAGCTCGTTCGCTGTTCCCCTGCATTATTATTGATTGGCCTTGAGCTTCATACCATTGAGCGTTTGCGGAATGGTTAATGAATAATATAAGTAAAGCCGATATTAATAAGCGCATAAGCTGTCCGTCAGTGAAATTGGTTTGATATCTGCAAGTGAATATGCAGTTTTTATGCCTATTTAATTTTATCTATAATTCAAAACTGTTATGGCGCGATTTATGCTTTGTTTATGATAGATTATTTAATGTCGGTTACCGATATTATCACCAGACTAAAATTCGCTTTAAAAGGCGGTTGAGGGGAACTCAATGAAAAAGTGGCTTATTCCATTACTTATTCCGACAGTAATGTCGTGTTCATCAATGAATATTATGGGTGAAGAAGATGATTTTTATAAATCAAAACAAGTAGATCGGGGCGAAATCGACAGCTTTAATTTACCAAAACATGCTATTGCTGATGTTGTAAAAGGACTCACTTATCAGATGCTTGAAAGTAGTTCTTTTGTTAACCCCAAAACACCTATTGCAGTAGCATCTTTTGTTGAGTTAGAAAACCTTGAGTCAACAAATTGGCTAGGTAATCAAATAGCTGAAAATTTCATTCATGAGTTACAACGCCACGGTTTAGTCGTTATTGATTATAAAACTACCGGGCATATCCGTGTAACCGCTGAAGGCGATTATGTTTTTAGTCGTGACTGGAAAGAGTTGCCCGAACGTCAGATTATTGACTACGTCGTCACTGGAACCATGATGGAGCAAGGTAATGGCGTGATGATTAATGCTCGTATGATTGGTATGCAATCGCGTGTAGTGGTTGCTACAGCACAGTCATTCATTCCAAACTGGGTTATCGGCGAGCAAATTAATCAAGATGAGAATATTCGCATGAAAGATGGGCTGATTATTCGAAACAGTGCCATGCTTGCTGAAGATGAGCGTTCCATTGAAATTGTTAACTAATGACGGGTTAAGCGTTAACACTTATGAGGAAAAACTGTGGTGAATAAGATGAAAAAATCAATCCTTAAAATATTATCAATTAGCAGTGTATTAGTTTTGTTAACTAGTTGCTCAAGTGTTTATGATAAACATGTGCAATGGCAAAGTGTTAAACCAACATCATTTCCAGTGTTGCATGCTATAGGACAAGCTCCAATAAGCTTGCAACATTCAGCTCATGAGACACAGCGGATGCTAATGGCAATTAATGCGTCAAAACTTGCCGCTTATGCGGAACTTGCTGAGCAGGTTTATGGGCAGAAAATTAATGGTGAAACGACTATGTCGCAATTGTTAATTGGTAAACAGGAAATATCTGCTTCGGTTAACGGAATTATCCGTGCAGCAAAAGTGATAAAAAGTTATCCAGTAGGTGACAGCTACACCACAGAGTTAAGTCTAGACTTCAAAGATGTTTACGATATATATTTAGCTTCGTCACCACAGCGTGAAATTAAAGATGTTACTTATTACTAAGTAAGTTGCTGATAGCCAATAGATATGAGTAATAGTCTTAAAATACTAGCTCGATTTTACTAAAATGAATATTGTAAACTGCCATAGTAATAAGCGCCGTTAAAGCCAAAAGGGGCAGAGCGGCGTGAATATTTAAAAACCCCCGTACTATCAACAATAATATTGCCTTGTTCGTCTTCAATTGTGCCACCACGAGAGTTGCCTATGGTATTTTTATCAGGCATAACATCAAATAAATTATTACTTCCTACTGTTAACGATAGCTTTTCTGATACTTGATAAGTGATATTTATATCGGTTAATAACTCTGCACCATAAGTTTGTTTGCCACCATCGGTAATCGTATATTCGCCATAATGATTAAAAAGCACATTAACTACCCAACGTTGACTTTTATATTGTGATGACAAACTAATTTTTTGCTCAGGTTGCCATTTTTCTATAATTGAAATGTCTTGTGCTGAAAATATTTTATCAACGGGAATCGTGTGTAAAGTACTATGCTTTGGCGTAAATAAATTAATTACTTCAGTATCCGTGAAATTGGCTGCTAAAGTAAAGTTGAGGCTGCCTGATAACGCTTGTGTACGCCAAGTCGTGACAAAATCAATACCTTGAGTTTTTGTATCTGCACCATTTAAGAAAAACTGTCCTTTTGTGGCCATTTCAGCGATAAGCACTTGATCAAGTAATGGGGAGACACCTTTTCCGAGTTTACTGCTGATCACAATGCGATCGTCAATATTAATTAAGTAGTAATCGACACTCATCTCAATATTATTGTAAGGGTTATAAGCAAAGCCTAGACTGAGATTGTCAGATTCTTCTTCTTTTAAGTTTGGTACTCCAAGGTTGGTTGTTAACGTACTATCGTTTCTAAATGTTTCTACTTCTTCACTTAATAGTGAACCCGATTCATCGACAATAAATTGTGTACTGATATTGTTAAAATACATTTGCTGCATAGAAGGTGCACGAAAACCGGTACTGTATGAGCCGCGAATAATAAAGTAATCACTGGGTTGCCAATGCGCAGCAACCTTAATATTACTGCTATTACCGAATATTTCATAATCGTCAAACCTAATCGCGGCTGTTAACGCTAACTGGTCATTTATTTGTATTACGGTTTCTGCAAAAAATGACACTACATTACGGCTTTCATTTACCGCAAGTTCTGGAGATACACCGGGAAATCCTTGAATACCGCCTGCGGCATCGTAGCTAAATAAAGGCTGATTGTTCTGGGTATCGTAGTCTTGATAACTATAGTTTTCACCTGAAATAATTTTGTAGGTGTCAGTGCGAAATTCTGCGCCAAGCGCCAATGAATAATGCTGATATTCTTTGTTGAATATTAAGTTTACTGTTTCCAGCGAAAGCGATAAGCCATAAGCGAAAGCAGATCGAGGCGTTTGTTGACGAATTTTTTCGGCTGGTAGGTTTTCTCCTAAATGCAAAAAGTTTGCATAGGAAGCATTAATTGAATCGCTAGTGGTGTAGTCAATTTCATTCTTTCCGTAGGTATATGAGATATCAATAGCTGTCTCGTTATCAAAGCTATTCCTATAGCCAAGGTTATAGGCAATATCTTCGATATCTGAATTTATTTTAGGTAAGTAGCCATGGAGATTTATTGCGTAATCATCAGCTAAGTGAGGGTTCTCATTTGTATTTGAATTATGCCGAAAAAAAGCCGCTGATTGATTTTCTCTTTGTGAATAACTAACAAAACCATATAGTTGGCCGTTCTTTAATTCTAGTTCACTATTGGCGATAAATGAAAACTGTTGATAGGAAGCATCGCCAATGCGAAATGTATGTCTGCTTGCAGATAACTCCCTTGGATCGTTTGTTGTGAAATTACCATTAGCTAATTTTGTGCATTGGTCAAATTGACAAGCACCATGTAAACCTGAACGATTTGTGGATCGGTGATCGATCAAACTTAACGTGGCATTGACGAATCCATCGTCAGTTAATTTCATACCATGGGTATAAGAAAACTGACTATGCTCTCCATCTCCTTGCTGATACGCGCCAACTGATGTTGCTATAATTGTTTGTTCTTCGTTATCGTTTAGTACGATATTTATCACCCCGGCAATGGCATCTGAGCCATATTGTGCAGCAGCACCATCACGTAATATTTCAATACGTTTAATCGCATTAACCGGAATAGTATTCATATCTGTGCCAGCCGTACCGCGACCCACTGAGCTATTGATATGAATTAAACTCGCCTGATGGCGACGTTTACCATTAACTAGTATTAATGTTTGATCTGGCCCTAAACCACGTAATGTGGCCGGTTGTAAAACATCACTGCCATCACTTATTGCAGAGCGAGAAAAGTTAAATGATGGCGCTAATACTTGTAACATATTACCAAGGTTAATTTGTCCACTTCCGCGCAGGGCTTCACCCGTAATTATATCAACGGGCACAGGAAGTTCACTAACCGTTCTGCCAATAATATGGCTACCAACAATAGCTATTTTTTCTATCAGCGCTTGAGCATCCGTTATATTTTTGTTGAGGGCTTTATGGTTACTTTTAGCCTTCGCAATTTTTTGATGAATTGACCATTGGCCTTTAGCGTTTATTTCAGCGACAAGGTTGGTATTTTTAAGCAACTTTCTTAATGCTAAAGAAACAGAAAAGTAACCGTTAATTTCTTGACTGGTAAATTTCCGGGTTAAATCATAAGAAAAAAGAATCGTCTGACCTGCCTGTTGGGCAAGTTGTATTAATGCTTTATCAGTCGGTTGACTTGCTATTGAAAAGTGAGTAATCCCAGGGGCAATATCTTGTGCGAAAACGGGTTTATTTAAGCATAATGTGAAGGTTGATAAAATTATGAGCAAGCACGAAAAGTTTGCCACTTTAGCGGTTAAAGAGACATTTTTTTTGCTTATATTCCTGTTAGGCATATGTGTTCGTGAGGCTTTCCATAGTTTTATGACTGCTAATATTGAATACAGAAATTTAACCTTTTTATTTCTATGTGTTCTTATTTATTAATCTATTTAAAGTGAACTAGTAACGCTCAACTCTTGAATAGTTGCTTTGCTAATCGCAATGGTATTTTGATCTGTTTCTTTATAGTTAAGCTCAAAGTTATCATTTAATGAGTCTAATAGGCTTTGAACATCGCCGGCTTTAAAATACCCTGCAACTTTTATATTAGCCAATTGTTCATCTTCAATAGTAAACTTTATATTGGTATAACGACTAATTTCATCAAGTGCGTCGGTGAGGGATTCACCATCAAAAATAAGCATACCTTTTTGCCACGCAAGCTCTTGTGATAGTGCTTGTTGTGTGACTTTACTCGTAGGAAGTTGATTTTTATTGATAATGACCGCTTTCTCTCCTGCCACTATGATACTGCTGTTCTTTTGCTGCGTCGCTTGGGTTATTTTTTGAATTAATGTCGGTAATGATTCATTTGAATCAGCAATTAACACTCGGCCTTCGGTAACAATTAACTCAAGGTTATTATTTTCGTTTTTTTGTACATTAAATATAGTGCCTAAAGCCGTAAAAGATTGCTGACCTGAAGAAACACTAAAAGGACGTGTTTTATCTTTCGAAACATCGAATAACGCTTCACCTTTTATAAGGTTTAACTGGCGATGGTTATCGCTAAAACTAATCGTTAATAAGCTATTGGTATTAAGCTGTACTAGCGAACCGTCCGGTAAAGTAAATCTTGTTTGCTCACCTATTTCAGTTGAAAATTGTTGATAAACAATCGGCATGGCCGTTGTTTGAAATAGTTGGCTAAAAGAGTTGTTGAAAAAAACTTCACTGGTAATAATACCAAAGAACACCACACTGGCAACTAATGACAGTTGAGAAAATAATGCCTTTGATTTACTGGTCTTTTTTCTTTCTAAGGGAAATAAACCATTGAATTCAGCTAGTAATTTAGCCGTAGATAAAGACCGAGAGTGTTTGCGTAAGGATACTTGATGCTTATTATCTTGATTTACCCAAGCAACGAAGGCTTGTCGTTCTTGTTGCGACAAACCTTGCTCTATACGCCATAGCCAATATTTGGCTTGGGTTTCAATTTCATTGTGGCATTCTAATTTAGTCATGATAAATATCTTGTGTTAATTAAACCTACGACAACATCGATATATTTATTCGACTACGCTGTACTTTTATACTGGTGTACTTAATAACAATGATAATAACAAAAACTTTACTTATTTTTTAGGATAACTTTTTACGTTAACAGTGCAAAGCTGTTGTTTTTTGTACCTACAATACACTTTAGCTTTTTTTCTTTTTAATTGCACGTTTTGCTTGTTTTTTCGCCTTAGCTTTTTTCTGTGAGGTGGTCAGTTTTATTTTAGGCTTTTTTAAAGCGACTTTTGATTCTTTATATTGTGGCTTTAAACCTGGAATGTTTCGACGTGCTAAGCGTTCATCCATATAACGTTCAATTTTAGAAATAACTGCCATGTCGTGTGCTTCGACCAATGATATCGCGGTACCCTTATTTCCCGCTCGGCCTGTTCTCCCAATACGGTGCAAATAAATATCGGCTTTACGCGGCATATCAAAATTAATGACATGAGTAATGTCGTCAATGTCTAAGCCACGCGCGGCAACATCTGTAGCTACCAATACTTTTACATGGCCGGTACGTAATCTGTCGATGGCACTATTACGCTTGTCTTGATGCATTTTTCCTTCAAGCCATGCACAGGGAATCTCCGCAGCGTATAATTTTCCTGATAAATGTTGGACGGTTTCACGTTTATTGGCAAAAACAACAGCGCGCTCAAAGCCTTCTTGCTTTAATAAGTTTTCTAATAACTGAAACTTATGATCTTTATCATCCGCTAAGTGGAGCCATTGATGGATTTTGGCTTTTTCTTTACGTGAAGGGTGAGACTCTAAGAATACAGGTTCGTTCAGTACTTCTTGCGAAAACCGTAAAACACCAGCACCTTCAAGTGTTGCAGAAAAAAGCATAGTTTGTTTACGCCAGCGAGCTTCGCCAACAATACGGTTTATAGCGTCAGAGAAACCCATATCGAGCATTCGATCGGCTTCATCAAGCACAAGGATTTCAATGTCACGAGCTTCAAACTTTTCTGAATCAAGATATTCTAATAAACGACCTGGCGTAGCGACTAATATGTCGGTATTTTTTGTTAAAACGTCTATATGACTATCGTAACTAACGCCACCGGTAATTAAGCCTGTTTTAATGTCAGTTAATTCAGTTAATTGAGTACATTGCTCGCTGGTTTGAAGAGCAAGCTCACGAGTAGGTGACAAAATAAGCACGCGTGGAAACCCAGGACTTCTACGCGGGTAATCTAATAAATGTTGAGCTATGGGTAAAATAAAAGCAGCTGTTTTACCTGTGCCCGTTGGCGCTGAAGCTAAAACATCTTTACCTGTCATGGCAACAGGTAATACCAACTCTTGGATTGAGGTTGGTTTTTTATAGCCGGCATTTTGGATGCCGCCTAGTAGTGCTGAATCTAGGTCAAATTGCTCAAACATAAAGGGTAATTTCGCTCAGGGTAATATTGCGGTGAATTATAAAGCGAAAAGGGGGATTTAGCTAAAGCTATTTAATATTGAGCACGTTTATTTTTATTTTTTATTCGTGGGCAATAATTTCAGCTATTTCGTATTGGATTTGTTGACACCATTGTGAGATACGATCATCACTTTGCTGATACTGATTATCTTCATCAAGGGCTAAACCAACGAACTGACTGTTATCGTCGCTAAGCGCTTTTGACGCGGCAAACTCATAACCTTGGTTTTCCCAAAAACCTATGACGAAGCCGTCTTGTGCAATAACCTGTTCATGTAACATTCCTAAAGCGTCTTGAAACCAATCGGTATAACCAATTTGGTCGCCCATGCCGAACAGTGCAATAACTTTCCCAGACAAATTTAAATCGGCAATGTCACCCCAATGACTTTCCCAGTCTTCTTGTATTTCGCCATAATCCCATGTTGAAATACCAAGAATAACTAAATCAAAGTCAGCTATCTTATTTAAGGGAACATCTTTTATATTGAATAACTCAACGCTTAATTCTAATGGGTTAAGTGGAGCATCAGTAAAATATTGCTGAATTTTTTCTGCCGCCATTTCGGTATAACAAGTCGTTGAACCGTAAAATAAACCAATTTTCATGTGAAACCTTTAAAGTATACTTTCGAGCTAAAATAGATGAATTATCAAATGTGGAGCTTTAATTTTGCGAGAGTTTAGCAGATAGTCCATTTCAAGGCAGTAAAATATGTCGTCGTTTTGTTTACATTTATTAACCGGAAGATATGTTTGGCTTTATTGCATTTATCTGTAATTCACTGTAATTTTAGCAGTAATGAAGCGGTCATGTTGTTTAGTTGAGTCAATTTAATTAAAAAGATTAAATTTTCGGTTATTCTTTCGTATAAGTTCTATTTTAGGAAGTCACTAATGTTTAAGAAAATCTCCATTGCTGTTGCAGCTATTTCTATTGCTGTCGCTGGTCTAGTCTTCGCTGTTGAACAGCCAAGTTCTGTTGAAAATACAGCACCCGTAATTGTGCCAAATAATATCAATGCTCCTGCAAATTTTAATGCAGAAGAATTAAAAACTAAATTGACATCAATGTTAGGTTTAGAAATTGTTAAAGTAGAAGCTTCTGCAATGCCTGGTTTAGTTGAACTTATTACTAACCAAGGCTTATTTTATGCTAGTGCTGATGGAAAGTTTTTTATTCAAGGTAAACTTTACGGTTTAGGGGGGACAGTAACCAACTATTCGGAAGAAAGTTTAGCGAAAGTACGTATTGACGGTATGAAGAAGTTTACTGAGGCGATGATTGTATATCCAGCAAAAAATGAAAAACATATTATCACTGTTTTTACTGATATAACCTGTGGTTACTGTCGTAAAATGCATGAGCAAATGGATGATTATAACGATAAAGGTATTACTGTTCGTTATTTAGCATACCCTAGATCAGGTGTGAAAGATCGTGTAGGACAATATTCGCAAGGCTTTAAAGATTTGCGCTCTATCTGGTGTCATGAAGATCCTGCCAGTGCTTTAACTAAAGCTAAAATGGGCTCGAGTGTTGCACAACGAATTTGTGATAAACCGGTAGAAGATGAGTTTAACTTTGGTCGCCAAGTTGGTGTAAATAGTACTCCCACGGTAATTTTAGAAAATGGCATGATGATACCTGGCTATAAAGAGCCGGATGCGTTGATTACAATTCTTGAGCAGATGAAAGCGCAAGGATAAAACAGCACTATCAATAATATTTATACAAATGGCAGGCCTTGGCCTGCCATTTTTACTTTATGAAAATTAATCATCAGAAAATATCCTTATGCAAAAGCAAATTGTTCGCCGAGTTAACCTTGATGACAGCCACCTTCCTGAACAGCTTCATCCTATCATTAAACAAATTTATGCGAGTCGTGGTGTTGCGAGTGCAAAGGAACTAGAACTTAACGTGAGTCAGCTTTGTCCCATCGATGCATTAAAAGGTATTGAACAAGGTTGTCAGGTCTTACATCAAGCACTTGTTGATAATAAAAATATTGCCATTATTGGTGACTTTGATGCAGATGGAGCGACGAGCACCGCATTAATGATGGAAGCTTTACGTTTATTCGGTAGCGATAATCATCAATTTTTAGTCCCAAATCGCTTTTTATATGGTTATGGTTTAACGCCTGAAATCGTTGAAATAGCGTTTGAGCAAGGAGCCGAATTATTAGTTACGGTTGATAATGGCATTAGTTGTGTTGCGGGGGTCGCGAAAGCAAAATCATTAGGCTTAGGTGTCATTATCACGGATCATCATTTACCCGGGATGTCACTGCCAGATGCCGATGCCATTATTAATCCAAACCAAGAGGGCTGTAATTTCCCTAGTAAGGCACTTGCTGGTGTCGGTGTCGCTTTTTACTTTATGTTAGCTATGCGTAAATATTTACGTGATAAAAACTGGTTTGTCGAAAAAGAAATGCAAGAACCTAATATTGCTCAGCTTCTTGATTTAGTCGCTTTGGGCACTGTCGCTGATGTGGTTTCACTTGATAACAACAACCGCATTCTTGTTGAGCAGGGTTTGAAACGAATTAGGGCTGGAGTTACTCGTCCTGGAATACAAGCGCTGCTAGAAATAGCAGGGAAAGACCAAAAGAAAATAGTCGCTAGTGACTTTGGTTTTGCCGTAGGGCCAAGAATAAATGCCGCAGGGCGGTTAGATGATATGGCATATGGCATCAATTGCTTATTGGCAAAAGATCTTGCTTCAGCGCGAGTCATGGCAGCAGATCTTGATGACTTAAATAAATCGCGCCGTGAAATAGAACAAGGTATGCAGCAAGAAGCAGAGCAAGTACTAAAAAGCTTAAATTTTTCTGATAATAATTTACCCCATGCTATTTCATTATTTCAAAAAGATTGGCACCAAGGCGTTATCGGTATTGTTGCCGGTCGTTTAAAAGAAAAATATCACCGTCCGAGCATAGTCTTCGCAGGGACGAGTGATGATCTCTCCCCTGAACAAACGAATAAAACAAGTGAAATTAAAGGCTCTGCTCGCTCTATTCCTGGTTTACATATTCGCGACTTACTTGAGCATATAGACAGCCAACACCCGAGTATAATTATAAAATTTGGTGGTCATGCTATGGCGGCTGGTTTATCAATTGCAGAAGAAAACTTCGAACGATTCCAGCAATTATTTAATCAATATGCGCAGCTATGGTTAACCAGCGACGACCTTAAGGGGACGCTTGCTTCTGACGGTGAACTGCCAACACATGAAATGACTTTGTCCTTTGCACAATTACTACGTGATGCAGGCCCGTGGGGACAAAATTTTATTGAACCATTATTTGATGACCAATTTACCCTTGTTCAACAGCGTATCGTCGGTGAAAAACATTTGAAACTGGTGGTCGAAAAAGCAGGGCAAGTATTTGATGCCATCGCTTTTAATGTTGACTTAACCCGTTGGCCAGATCATAAAACTCAACAAGTTCACTTAGCTTATCGCCTAGATATTAATGAGTTTCGTGGTAAGCAAACGGTTCAGTTTATGGTTGAATATTTAGAATAAACTTTATCTAAATTCACCCTGTTTAGTCTTGCTCAAGCGTTTATTTACGTTAGGAATTGCGCTACAATGCGCGATTATTTTATTTTATTCTTTCGGGCGTGTATTTTGACGCCAAATTTGCGACGTAAAATTATAAACTATGATTGAAGCTAACCCGGTAAAAAACAAAATTAAAGACATCCGCGAGCGTACAGATACGCTTCGGGGGTACCTTTGACTACGATCTAAGATCAGAACGTTTAGTTGAAGTTGTTCGTGAACTTGAATCACCTGAAGTTTGGAATGAACCCGAGCGCGCACAAGCATTAGGTAAAGAACGATCTTCACTTGAAGCCATTGTTGAAACCATTGACGAAATGGACCGGGGTTGTGAAGATATTGAGGGCTTAGTTGAACTTGCTGTCGAAGAAGAAGACGAAGAAACCTTTAATGACGTAGAAGAAGAAATAAAGACTTTAGAGAAAAGTTTAGAAAAATTAGAGTTTCGCCGGATGTTTTCTGGCGAACATGACCAAAATAGTTGTTACTTAGATATTCAGTCGGGCTCTGGTGGCACTGAAGCACAAGATTGGGCTGAAATGCTCATGCGCATGTATTTGCGCTGGGGTGAAGCACACGGTTATAAAACCGAAGCCATTGAAATCACTGACGGCGATGTTGCAGGTATTAAAGGTTGTACGATTAAATATACTGGTGAATATGCTTATGGCTGGTTGCGCACTGAAACAGGTGTTCATCGCTTAGTCAGAAAGTCACCATTTGACTCAAGTGGGCGTCGTCATACCTCATTTGCTTCGGCATTTATTTACCCTGAAATTGACGATAATATTGAAATAGATATTAATCCAGCTGATTTACGTATTGATACCTTTCGCGCTTCGGGTGCCGGTGGTCAGCATGTAAACAAAACGGATTCAGCTATACGTATTACCCATGAACCGACCGGCGCAGTTGTCGCTTGTCAGGCTGACCGCTCGCAGCACAAAAACCGTGCTACGGCGATGAAATTGCTTAAAGCCAAGCTTTTTGAAATGGAAATGCAAAAGAAAAATGAAGGTAAACAAGAACTAGAAGACGGAAAATCAGATATAGGTTGGGGAAGTCAAATACGTTCATACGTTTTAGACGACAGCCGAATTAAAGATTTACGCACCGGCGTTGAGAACCGAAATACACAAGCGGTTTTAGACGGCGATTTAGACAAGTTTTTAGAAGCTAGCTTGAAATCTGGCTTGTAGTGTCAAGCTCAAATTAAAACTAACAATTATACCATTGAAAAATTAAAGATAACGTTGAGAAACAAAATGACTGATAAAGCCACTAAAGCCAACCAAGAAAATAATGCACCCGTAGCACAAGATGAAAATAAACTGATTGCTGAGCGTCGTGTAAAGCTTGAAAAAATTCGCTCTAATTGTTCCGCTAATGGTTTTCCTAACGATTTTAATCGTGAACATTTAGCCGCTGACATTCAAGCTGAACATGGTGAAAAAACCAAAGAAGAACTTGAAGAACTACAAGTTACTTATGCGATTGCTGGTCGTGTTATGGCAAAGCGTGGACCATTTTTAGTAATACAAGACTCGTCAGGTCGTATTCAAGGTTATGCTGAAAAAACCGTGCAAAAAGAAATCAGAGCTAAATGGGGATCATTAGATATTGGTGATATTGTTGGTATTAGAGGTATTTTGCATAAATCAGGTAAAGGTGACCTTTACGTGAACATGAATGAATACTCTCTGTTAACTAAGTCATTACGTCCATTACCAGAAAAATTCCATGGTTTGTCGGACCAAGAAACTAAGTATCGTCAGCGTTATATTGATTTAATTATCAATGAAGATACCCGTAACACGTTTAAAATGCGTTCAAAAATTGTTGCTGGCATTCGTAACTTCTTAACGCAGCGTGATTTTATGGAAGTTGAAACACCTATGTTACAAATCATACCAGGAGGTGCAACCGCTAAACCTTTTATGACCCATCATAATACTTTTGATCTTGATATGTATTTACGTATTGCGCCAGAGCTGAATTTAAAGCGTCTAGTGGTAGGTGGTTTTGACCGTGTTTTTGAAATTAACCGTAGTTTCCGTAACGAAGGTATTTCAACCCGCCATAACCCAGAATTCACTATGATTGAATTCTACCAAGCTTACGCGGATTACCATGACTTGATGAACACCACCGAAGAAATGTTACGTACTATTGCCCAAGATGTCCTAGGTACAACTGTTATTCGTAATACTGTTAAAAATGAAGATGGTGAAGTGGTTGAAGAAAAATTCTACGACCTTGGTAAGCCGTTTGCACGTTTATCAATGGTTGATGCTATTTTGAGTTATGGTAAAGACCATCGCGCAGCAGCACATCTTGATGAAGCCGTGTTACGTGATCCGGAAAATAACTTCGATGCAATTAAAGCAATGGCGAAAGCTGTTGGTGTTAAAGAAAGCAGCGCTTCTAAAGTTTGGGGACCGGGTAAATATATCTGTGAAATTTTTGAAGAAGTGGCAGAGCACTTATTAGAACAACCTACTTTCATCACTGAATACCCGTGGGAAGTTTCCCCATTAGCACGCCGTAACGATGAAAATTCATTTATTACCGACCGATTTGAATTTTTCGTTGGTGGTCGTGAATTAGCCAATGGTTTTTCCGAGCTTAACGATGCTGAAGATCAAGCTGAACGTTTTCAAAAACAAGTAACAGAAAAAGATGCCGGTGATGATGAAGCAATGCATTACGATGCTGATTATATCAACGCCTTAGAATATGGCTTGCCACCAACAGCGGGTGAAGGAATCGGCATTGACCGTTTAGTGATGTTATTTACTGACTCGCCAACGATTAAAGACGTTATTTTATTCCCACATATGCGTCCATTAGCTGAGTAGCCTATATACCTAGCTAGTTAAAATCTAAAAAGCCGGATAAGTTAATAACTTATCCGGCTTTTTTATGTTCAGTATGAACGGTATGTCGTGATGCCATGGATGGCAAGGAACGACGAATGTTCAGGATGAAGGGTATGTCGTGATGCCATGGCAGCTCTTAGGCATCAATGCCTTCACTGCATTAGTGCGTCCATGGACGTCGATGAACAGTAAACGTGTTGGTGTGTATATTCAACCTACGATAGGTAGGTTAAATATACACAGCACTTTAAACATCAGTTAAGCCCCAGATAAAAGCAATAACCCCTGTAACTGCAATCAAAATCATGTAAGCCATACCTATGATATTATATTTAATAAAAGTGAAAATATAACCTTGCTTATAAACACGTTTTTGCATGATAAATAAATAGACAGGAATCCAAATCAACATTCCTTTCATAATAAAGTTAATAATGCCCAATAGCGATGGTAAAGCTGTCTCACAGTAATCGTAAAACACATCGAGTAACTCTAGTAATAATATAGTAAAAAAGATAAAACTATGGCTATGCAGGGCAACAGTTAAGTGTTCCATATAAAGACGTTTGGAAAACAAAAACATCATTTTTAATAATACAGCAAACAATGGGAGTAAAATAAACATCAATTGGGGTAACTTGCCTATAACCTCTTTTACTAAAGGCGTTGTGTCTGAATTGAAGGCTTTTTCTGCTTTTTTAGCTAAGCCATTGGTAAATTCTGTTAATTTTTTATTGGTCTCTTCTGCAAGAAAGTCGAAAGTTACAGTACCGTCTTCATTATTTGAAATAGTAAGCGGTTTAGATTTACTGCCCACCTCAACATCTTCACCATTTTTGAGCTTAACAATTTTTGAGGATAATAATTCATAGCGCTCTTTATTCTTTTTATTGAAAAGGTCGGGGTGATTAAATTTTTGCAGCTCTAGTTCAATTAAAGTTGTTGTTATAGAAACTAGCTTCTTATTTTTTTCTAGCGCTTCATCTTTTTTTATATCAATTAGGTATGTTGCAAATTTTGCTAAATCATTCGATATTTTCAATTGTTCGTCATCGACAATTTGATTTTTATTTTGTGTAATAACCTGCTTTTCTTTAAGTAATTCTACGTGCTCATTGAATTCTTCTATGACATCTTGCTTACTTTGCACTTGGAAAAGATGACTGTTCTCTGTCGTTACAAAAAAGTTGAGAGTAATAAAAAAAACAATGCTAATAAATAGATATAAGCGAAGTGGTGGAACATAATGCACGCGTCGGCCAGAAAAATATTCATTAGTTAGAAATGCAGGGCGAGTGACCAAAGGAAATATAGTGCGGGCTGCACGTGAATCGAAACTAAAGATATCATCAAGTAAGTGCATTATAACCACCCAAAAGTATTTGAGTGTTGATTCTGCTTGTTGACCACACTGAGCACAAAATGGGCCATTGATTGGTTGATGGCAGTTTTCACAAGTACTTTCACCTGTACTTGTGAAATCATCTGGGGCTTTAGGCAACGATGAGGTAGTAGCCATGTCGGTGTATTTTTGAACTAAATCAGTATTTGGCATAAGAGAGTACGAGGATAATTACAAACAATAGAATAAAATCATAGCATTATGTTTGTAACAAGTGTGAATGAAATGTCATAGTTTTTTTTCAAAAATTTGAGTTAACTACGTGCTGTCTGCTTAACTATCTGTTAAATTTAACTCAACAAAAAAAAGTTGAATTAAATGTAATATGTTTATAATTATGTTAAATATTAAAACATAAACAAGATACAGAAAAGAAAAGCCAAATACAGGAGAATTATAATGGCGTTTGAAGTTAAATTTGAACTAACAGAATCAGACTTAGACCACTTCCGTGATGTAATGCGTAAAGCGCAATCAGGGACTACAGAACTTAGCGAAGCTGAGATTTTAACTAATGCTAAGAACATTAGCCAAGATATAAAAGGCAGTGTTCCAGAGTTCGTGAGTGATCGAATTAAGAAATTAGAAACCTTAGTCGCTATGATTGAAGATTCAGAGTGGAAAATTCCTGCTGAAGAACGTAGTGATGTTTTAAGTGCTTTAGCTTATTTTAGTGACCCAGAAGATTTAGTGCCTGATCATATTCCTGTCTTAGGCTTTTTAGATGACGCAATTATGATTGAATTAGTTGCCGAAGAATTAAAAGATGATATTGAAGCATTTGAAGAGTTTTGTGCTTACCGTAGCCGCGAAGAAGGGCGTACTGGTGATGCAACGATTACGCGTGAAGAATGGTTAGACTCTAAACGTCGTGAACTTCATAGCCGCATGAGAAACCGTCGCTCTACTCGTCGCAGCGGTCGTTCATCATTTCGCTCAGTTTTTTAAAAAATATTTATAAATTGATGCGTTAAAAAAAGCTTACTCATTTAATGAGTAAGCTTTTTTTATGTTCAGGATGAACTGTATGTCATGAACACATGGATGTGAATGAATGACTATGTTCAGGACTGCATGAATGCAGAAGGTAGAGCGAAGCAAGGATGCCCGAGCCGACGTCATGATTATGTGACTGCATGGATGAAGGAAGTAGAGTAACGCAGGAGCAGTTACCGATATGCCAATGAGCGTATATGTTCAGAATTTTAATTCGTCATGCTGAATTTATTTCAGTATCCAAAGTGCTAGATCCTGAAACAAGTTCAGGATGACAGTGGCTTTAATCAGCTAAGCAAAAAATGTTCAGGATGGCCTTTCTCAAACATCCTGTCTTTCAAGGCATTTGTGCACCCATGCAGATCGTCAGTGAGTCACAAATAGCATAGTGACAAAGAAACCAATCAAAATAGTGTTAAACGCAATAATATAAGCAAATCCCTTTACCCCATCTTTTACGCTACAGCCTTTTGCTTTTAGATATCGCCACCAAAAAAGGCACATAAGTATTGGAAGTAAGTAGAATAGTTTGATCATAAAGCCTGCTTTATTTAATTGTTATATCAATATATTAGAATAAAATTGCGTTAATTGCTGTTTTGTTTTTCTATTAATGCCGTTAGGGGTTTTCTAATGGAATATAAAAACAATAAACTTGGGATCACCATCAATGAAGTGAAGATAAAAAATAGTGACCAATTTCCATCTAGCCAATCAACTATGATGCCAGAATATGACCCCAACATTACTCGGCCAAACGTGCCTAAAGATGCCATTAATGCGTATTGACTTGCTGTAAAACTTTTATTACAAAGTACCGATAACAGGGCCACAAACGCTACAGAACCCCAAGCAGAAGTAAAGCCATCCACGAATACAGTGAAGGCAAATAATAACTTACTTGGGCCTACTAACGCCATTGCCGAAAAAAGGAGATTACTGGCAGACATCGCAATCCCACCGATGAATAATCCTTTTAGAATACCGTAACGAATGGTGAAAACACTGCCAATAAGAGAGAATACTATGGTTGTAGCCCAGTTGATCATTTTTGAATAATAGGCAATATCTTCATTTGAAAAGCCTACTTCTCGATAAAAAACAATCGACATGCGGCCTAAGTAGGCTTCTCCAAGCTTAAAAAGAAAGATAAAGAGTAATATGGAAATCGCGAGTCTAGTGCCATTACGATCAAAAAATTCCTGAATGGGCGCAACAAGCGTTGTTAATAACCATGCGGTTATTCGATGAAAAATATTTGCTTTTATCTGGGCGGCAATGAAGGTCTTTTGATTAATATTTTTATTAAGGCGAGAAAGCTGCTGGGTAAATAAAAATAATAAGCCAACCACTAAAAAAGTGATAAAAGTAAACCGATAATCGTTCGATATAAAACTTTCTGGCCAAGCAGGGTAGCCAATATTCGCATAAATGATACTGATAAAAATAAGGGGCAAGATAAATAAAATAGAAAATGATTTAGAGCCAAGATGAGGTAGGGCTTTTAAGTAATTAGCTTCAATTTCTTTTAACACCGCTTCTCTATCACTTTTTGGTTCGCTAACCACTAATGCGGTAATCATTAAAACAGCCATTATTACTGATAATACAAGGAAAACTTCAGGCCATTCCCAGTTTGGCTTGCTCACCAGAATAAATGGGATACTCCCTAGTCCGGCATAACCTGTCCACCAACCAGCAGTGGCCATTGCAGATCCTGCGGCCATTATATTGTTGTCATTACCGCTAAGTGAATCAATTCTATAGGCGTCAATCGCAATATCTTGAGTAGCACCTGTTACCGCTATAACTAAGCCAAACATTGCCATTAAGTTTAACTGGGTGTTGGCATCAAAGTGGCTAAGTTGGAAGGCAGCAAAAACAATAATTGCTTGAGTTACTATTATCCAACTCCGTCTCATGCCCATTTTAGCTGTAATAAAAGGAAGCTTTACTCTATCGGCTAATGGCGACCATAAAAAGTTAATACTATAAGCAACAAATATTAAGCCAAAAAGGCCTATGCTAGAACGGCTTAGACCTTCGTCTTTTAACCAACCAGTCATTGCTGAACCTATCATTACCCATGGGAAGCCACTAGCGACACCAAAGAGAAAAATGGTAAGCAAGCGTTTGTCTTTAAAATAATTAAGCGTTTCTTTTATTGTGTGGGGAGATGACATGCATATAATTCATTATTTATTTCTAGTTAGCAGGTTATCAGAGAGGGCTAACCTTAAGAAGTTAATTTTTACAGATAATTGAGAATAATGAATTTTTCAGCAAATTAAGGTAAAGGGCGCCAACCAATACAATCAATAGGGTAACTGCCCGTGCCATTAAAAAAATCTAGGCAGGTAGTTATTTCACTTTTGAAATATAAATCGTGACTGAGGGATTGGGCACCATGCAAACTCACCTCATGTATCAGATGCCAAAAAACACGTTCTTTTGCGCTACCAGGTATATCATCGCGGACTGATAATGAGGTCCACTCTTCCATCGTATCAATAACGAATTTGTCGAGTTCGGTATAATGCAATTTTTGATTGATCACTGCTCTAATGTAGTGAGCAATTTGTAATGTTTTTTCGTTGATAAACGGCTCAATTATCATAATGTCCTCTGTTGTATCTTTACTTCAACCTTCGGGAATTGGAAAAGTAACAGCTGTTTTATCATTATTTATTGCGAAAAGTTATGACAGCTCATTTACTACCTTATTTATCGTAGATAAAAGAATATTTGTCAAAGGCGAAAAGCAACTAAATTGTTATAAAATTGTAAGATCGTGCAATGTAGGGATTGTACATAATTCTAATAACTTGTAGAAGGTATTTGTTTCTACAAGTTATTTTGTGAGTTTTACTCGGCAGGAAGTAGGGTTGCTTTAATTAAAATAATAGGTTCAATGGGAACATCATCCCAACCCATTACATCGTTATATGCTGTTTTTTCTAAGTTCATGGCATCGACCACTTCTTGTCCTTCAACAATAGCGCCAAATACGGTGTAGCCCCATCGGCGTCCAGGATCTAAACTTTTGTTGTCTGCCATATTGAAAAAGAATTGGCGATTCGCTGTATGCGGGCGGTTTTCTTTCGCCATGGCAATTGTGCCAATCTCATTTTTCAAGCCATTGCCTGATTCATTAACAATGTCCTTGAGTAACTTTTTCGGGGTAAAGTTTTCATCATAGCCTCCACCTTGCACGATAAAGTCACTCACAACGCGATGAAATATTGTATTGCTATACTCTCCCATAACCACATAGGTTAAAAAATTATCAACCGTTAATGGTGCTTTTATACGGTCTAGCTCAACAATAATAGTGCCTTTCGACGTTTCTAATTTAACTTGCGGAAACAAATTGTTAGGGTCAATTGCTAGATTCTGTGCTGATAACGAACTCGTTAATAATAGTAACAAACAAAGTAAATATTTCATGGTTATTTCTACTTAAAACTATTTAATAAAATGCTGTATTTCAGCATTGTTAATTACCTGCGCTAATAATTGAGCAAGTTGCTGATTAAAGTCACGCTCTAATACCGCAATATCTGCACTTAATGGACCCTCACTAGTACCGCGTACTTTAAAAGTATTACTGAGCGTTTGAGCGCCATTGTTTACTTTTACACGAATAATAAGTTGGTTGTTTACTTGGTATTTCATCATTTCTTGTTGAACGCTAACTAAAGCATTATCAATGATAATTTCAATCGCATTATTCGCTTGAGTATTAATACTCAAACCTTGCTTTTTAAATTCGGCTGTTAAGGTTTTCTCAATAATTTGTACTAAAGGGGCTTGGCTTGAATAGACTTCTGCGGCCTCGTCTTTTCTGATGATTTGTACAACATGCTGTGCGCTACGCATATCGGTAATCGTAATGCTAGCCTGTTTATTTTGGTACATCTGTTGATTTGATGTGCCATTAGTAATCGATAAATCAGGTGATATAACTACGTGGCTTGGCTTATTTGCACAAGCACTTATTAAAGTAAGTAGGCTGAATACGGCTAGTACTTTTATTTTATTAATTGTTATTATTTTATTCATTAGTTGATATCGTCCATTATTTTATTGCTGAAAGGGTCACAAATTTTTCGTTGCTAGCAATGAGTTTCTCATTACCAAAAAGTCTTTTAAGTTTAATATGATAACCTAATTGTCGATTACCGATAATACGTAGTTCGCCGCCCTTTTTTAATACCCTGTGGCTATCACGAAACATTTGCCACGCTATATGATCTGTCGTGGCATTTTGCTGATGAAAAGGAGGGTTACATACCACTAAGTCGACGCTGTTTGGCTCTACATCCGCTAAACAATCGTTAATGGTGAACTCACACTGGGCAAGTTGATCGGGTAAATTATTAGTAATGGTTTGTTTTGCTGAATCGACAGCCATATATGATTCATCAACAAAACTAACAAAAGCTTCTGGTTGCTTAGCAAGTATCGTTAAACCAATGACACCATTGCCACAGCCAAGATCTATAACGCGGGTATTGGCTTTTACGTCAGGTAAGTTTTGCATAAAATACCGAGCGCCAATATCGAGTTTTTCACGAGCATAAACGCCTGAGTGATTTGTAATAGAGAATGATGTACTTTCTAATGGCCAAATCGTTGGGAAGGGCGATGCAAAAACTTCCTTATTATCGAATTGAGAAAAAACCAAGCGTGCTTTCTTTACCGCTAGTGAAGTCTTAGTGGATCCTAAGTATTTTTCAAATAATTTTAATGTAGAACTGTGAATGTCTTTAGCTTTATCGGCAGCGATAAAAATAACCTCTTGGTTATATTTTGCTTTGATTGTTAAAAGCTGATCAATCATTAATGATTTGCTCTTTGGTATTTTATACAAGATTACAGAAACTTTATCGGGTAATTCGTCTAGGCTATTTAGTTGGCTAATATTTTCAATAGCTAAACCGTTTTGCTCAAAATTGTGTTGCAAACCTTTTCGACTGACCCATGAATCAGATACCGCAGTAACTTTGGCCTGTGAAAAATTGGCCGCAAGAGCACCAAAGTTATCATTGAAAATCAAAAGAGAGTGTTCATTCGTGGCTAATTCATGTTCATTAACATAATTAATTAAATACTCGTCGGCAGAGTCCCAAGCAACTAATGCTCGGTTAACTTGACCTACAGGATAACGGTCTAAGAAAAGGTTTTTGTCGTATATGCCGTCAATGTTAACAATAAAAGGGCTGATCATAATGAAGAAGTCGATTTTCTACCTAGAAGAATGGCGGCTATTGTGACAAAATATCTCAATATGAGCTAGTGATACTTGTGCACTGTGATAAAAATTATCTAACAAAAAAGTTATTATTCTTTTCTCAGCGGTGCCAAATGTTTACTCATGATACATATCGATTTATATGTATAGCCTTCCAGACTGATGGCAAATTTTGCACAACACACTAGAATTATCTTAATAGAAAGATCAATGTCAGGGATAAAAATATGACCATCGAAGCTGTAATCGAACAAAAACTTCTCTCCGCTTTTTCTCCAATACATCTAGATGTCATTAACGAGAGCCACCAACATAACGTTGCGCCGGGCAGTGAATCACATTTTAAAGTGATCATTGTTTCTGATGAATTTGTCGGGGAGCGTTTAATAAAACGTCACCGTGCAATAAACTCACTGTTGTCTCATGAATTGGCTGAAAAAATTCATGCTTTAGCCCTTCATACTTATACTAAGGACGAATGGGATAAATATTACGCTGATAATACGCCGCTCTCACCTCAATGTTTAGGTGGCGGCACACAGTCAGCGTAAACTTTCACCCCTTTAATAATGCAACGCAAACGCTAATAATCATTTATTAGCGTTTTCTAAAAATTATTCTTACCAACAACCATTATTATATTCACTTCTTCTTAAATACCTGCTATTTATTCTCCCACTAAAAAATAAAACATTGGAAAACAGGTATGTTGCTCAATTGGTTGGCAAAAACTGTCAACATTATCGATGGGAACACTGAGTTCACAGGAAAGATTATTTCATGGTTCACCTTGATTATGGTGCTGCTGACTTTTGCTATTGTGGTATTGCGTTATGGCTTTAACCTTGGCTGGGTTGCAATGCAAGAATCGGTACTTTATTTTCATGGTTTAACGTTTATGTTGGGTGCTGCTTATACCTTAAAAGATGGCGGCCACGTTCGTGTCGATATCTTTTATCAGAGGTTTTCAACTAAAGGTAAAGCGGTAGTTAATTTATTGGGAGCTATTTTCCTATTGCTTCCTGTCTGTATCTTTATTTTCTATATTAGCTTTGACTATGTTGCTATAGCATGGAAAATAATGGAAAAGTCTCCTGAAGCTGGTGGTTTGCCTCTGGTTTACCTCAGTAAAAGCTTTATATTATTATTCTCTATAAGTTTATCCCTACAAGGCATTGCGGAGATTTTCCGTAATTTAAGTATTCTGCTGTTGAACTCATCACACGTACCTCCTTTAAATACAGAGGTTAAATAATGGAATATTTAGCATTATTAATGTTTGTTGTTGTTTGCTTTGTTTTATTAATGGGTTATCCGGTTGCTTTATCGTTGGCGGGAACTGCTTTGTTGTTTGCCGCCATTGGTAGTAGTTTTGGCGCTTTTGATTTTACTTTTTTAGGTGCATTACCCAACCGATTATTTGGCATTATTAATAATCAAACCTTGCTAGCTGTGCCTTTGTTTGTCTTTATGGGGGCGATGTTAGAGCGCTCTAAAATAGCAGAGAATCTATTAAATGCCATGTCAATGTTGTTTGGCAAGTACCATGGTGGTTTAGGTATTTCAGTTATTTTGGTCGGTATGTTATTAGCGGCTAGTACCGGTATTGTCGGAGCAACGGTTGTTACCATGGGATTGTTAGCACTTCCTACTATGTTAAAGCGTGGTTACGATGTGAAATTTTCTACCGGTATTATTTGTGCAACAGGGACGCTTGGACAAATAATACCACCATCAATAGCACTGGTTTTACTCGGCGACGTTTTATCAAGCGCTTATCAGAAAGCTCAACTTGATATGGGGATTTTCAGTCCTGAAACAGTTTCAGTGGGAGACTTGTTTGCTGGAGCGGTTGTTCCTGGACTTATTTTAGTGCTGCTTTATATGGCTTATTGTATCGGACTTGCCATTTTTAAGCCGTCGATGGTGCCGTGTATAGAACCGGAAGATATTGCCGAAATATCTGCTGGAAAGTCCAAAGTTCAGGTTGTTCTTGGCGCACTTATTCCTCCACTATTGTTAATGTTTACGGTATTAGGATCCATTCTTTTTGGTTTTGCTACGCCAACAGAAGCCGCAGGAGTAGGCGCTATGGGCGCAACACTTTTAGCCCTAGTGCAAAAACAACTTACTGTAGCCAAATTAAAAGCGGTAATGCAAAGCACCTTGAAAATTACCTCTATGGTGTTTTTAATCCTTATCGGCGCTTCATTATTTTCATTAGTGTTCCGTGGTTTCGGTGGTGAAGAGCTTATTAAAGGCTTGTTTGAACAAATGCCTGGTGGAGTTATTGGCGCGACATTAATTGTTATGTTAGTTATTTTTCTCCTCGGCTTTATTCTCGATTTTATTGAAATAACCTTTGTTGTTGTACCTATTGTCGCACCGATATTATTAGCGATGGGGCTTGATCCTATTTGGTTAGGCATTATGATTGCAATCAACTTACAAACCTCTTTTTTAACCCCTCCTTTTGGTTTTGCGTTATTTTATTTACGTGGTGTTGCCGACAAAGCCGTTAAAACCGCAGATATTTATCGGGGTGTTATTCCCTTCATAGCAATGCAAGTTTTATTAATGTTGATGCTGGCGATTTGGCCGTCATTAATAACCTGGTTACCTAACTTTATTTACGGATAGAAAGGAAATTGTAAAAAATGAACATAAATATTAATTTTAAAAAAATATTGATAACCGTTATTGCTAGCATGTTTTTGCTCAATGGTTGTGGTGAAGAGAAAACGACTAGAACATTGCAAACTGAAGTGGTAGCGGCAAAAACCTATCAATGGAAAATGGTCACCTCATGGCCAAAAAATTTCCCTGGTTTAGGAATGGGACCAGAACGTTTCTCTCAATATGTAAATGAAATGAGTGACGGCCGCTTAACCGTTAAAGTTTATGGTTCAGGTGAATTAGTCCCTGGTTTTGAGGTATTTGATGCCGTATCACAGGGGACCGTCCAAATGGGACATAGTGGCGCTTATTATTGGAAAGGGAAAATTCCTGCCTCACCCATTTTTGGTGCTATTCCTTTTGGGATGACAGCAACCGAGTTTAATGCTTGGCTGCATTATGGTGGCGGTCTAGCATTATGGAAAGAATTATACGAACCTTTTGACATTGTACCTATGGCGGGAGGAAACTCTGGCGCTCAGTTTGCTGGTTGGTTCAAAAAAGAAATTAACTCAATGGACGACCTTAAAGGTTTAAAAATGCGTATTCCAGGCTTAGGCGGGGAAGTTTTTAAACGAGCAGGTGGTGTGCCTGTCACGTTAACCGGAGGCGAAATATTTTCTTCTTTGCAAAGTGGCGCCATTGACGCCTCTGAGTGGGTTGGCCCTTATAATGATTTAGCGTTTGGTTTTCATCAGGCCGCAGAATATTATTACAGTTCTGTATGGCATGAAACAGGTACTAATTTAGAATTTTTAGTAAATGCTAAGGCGTTAGCTGAATTGCCGAAAGACTTACAAAAAATAGTTGAAGTTGCCGCACGTGCCGTTAACCAAGATATGCTTGATGAGTATAATGCTCGTAATAACATTGCCTTGAAAACTTTAGTTGAAAAGCACAAGGTTAAGTTACGTGAATTTCCACCAGAAATTATGAAAGCATTAAAAGGTTACACGCAAGAAGTACTTGCAGAGCAAGTCGCTAACGATGCAGGTTTTGCAAAAATATGGAAGTCGTATAGCGCCTTTTTATCTTCGATGCGCGAGTATAATGATTTAACGTTAAAAGCTTATTACCAGAATAGATAAGTGACAAACAGGTATGAAATATGAGGAAAGATCAACTGGTCGTACCTCATATTTCATAAAGCAGAGTAAACTATGCGGCAATTTTTGAATTTATATCGATGTAATTGCTGTTGCCAAGTCGTTTGGCGATAAAAGTAGTGTTAATTAAAAGGTCTTCTTATGGTTATCAAACCAAAAATTCGTGGTTTTATTTGTACAAACGCCCATCCTGCAGGTTGTGAAGCTCATATAAATGAGCAAATTGCTTATGTAAAGGCTACTAAGCAAGCAGATGCTAAACCAAAAAATGTTTTAGTTATCGGCGCATCAACAGGATACGGTCTCTCGACTCGTATAACAGCAGCATTTGGCAATAATGCTAAAACATTGGGTATCTTCTTTGAAAAGCCGCCAACGGAAAGAAAAACAGGTTCTGCTGGCTGGTACAACACTTCTGCTTTTCAAAAAGCAGCTGATGAAGCGGGTATTTGGTCAAAAAACATTAATGGCGATGCCTTTTCTCATGAAATAAAAGCTAAAGCGATTGAAACCATTAAAGCTGAATTAGGCGAAATAGATTTAATCGTTTATTCATTAGCTTCTCCTCGTCGTACCGATCCAGATACAGGTGAAGTATATTCGTCAACCTTGAAGCCTATCGGACAAAGCGTAACGACTAAAAATTTAAATACATCAAAACGTACCATTGATGAAATTTCAGTTGAAGCGGCTAATGAAGAAGAAATACAAGGCACCATTGATGTAATGGGCGGCGCTGATTGGGAACTATGGATTAACGCATTAAATGACGCTGGTGTTTTATCTAAAGGCTTTAAATCGGTTGCTTACACCTATATTGGTAAAGAATTAACTTGGCCAATTTACGGCAAAGCGACCATAGGTAAAGCGAAAGAAGATTTAGATCGTGCTGCAAGTGCCATAAATAGTACTACAACTAGCATTAACGGTGAAGCACATGTAACTTCATTAAATGCGGTTGTGACCCAAGCAAGTTCGGCAATTCCTATTATGCCACTTTATATTTCAGCCATGTTCAAAGTGATGAAGGCTGATGGTACTTATGAAGGTTGTATCGAACAAATTCAAAACTTATTCATTGACAATATTTACAGTGAAACACCACGTTTAGATGATCAGAATCGTTACCGTCAAAACCATAAAGAGCTTGAAGATAGTGTTCAGCAACGTGTAACCGATATCTGGAACACAGTAGATTCTGACTCTATTGACGAGTTAACTGACTATGTTAGTTATCATCAAGAATTCTTAAAACTATTTGGTTTTGGAATTGAAGGTGTGGATTACGAAGCTGACGTAAACCCGTTAACTGAGATTCATAACTTACTTTAAGTCTTGATTTTTACACGAACTTAACGTGTAACAAACGATAAAAAGCCGACATTCATTGTCGGTTTTTTGTTTTTTATAATAAAACCAAACTCGTTGCGAATGATAATCAATTGCATTTAAGTTGTTGTGCTCAAACAATTTTTTATCTCAAACGGAGATATATATTTAAAATATCTTAATTAATAAAATGTTTTTGTCGGATAAATGAGCAAAATCAAAAGTTTTCAACTAAATTGTAATTTAAAGTAACAGAGAGCGTAGATAGGTTTAGAGCTTTTGTGCTAAAATCGCGCCAGAAATTTTAA
>Ga0209396_1000207_pt1 | contig 75738 bp, 69 predicted proteins | sample GOMGulsemesocosm_6_FD_184638 | JGI IMG/M metagenome (GOLD analysis project Ga0209396, IMG submission 184638) | Methane-oxidizing microbial communities from mesocosms in the Gulf of Mexico - GOM8C Gulf of Mexico (SPAdes) (version 2) | ecosystem: Environmental > Aquatic > Marine > Cold seeps... | reverse complement strand
AACCATTACTTGATAAAGATGTGTTTTGGACATCTAAGAAATTCTTTATTGCTAAATGTGAAGAGCAAGAAAAGCGTCATCATCAATACCATGGCGCATCATATACCCTAGAGCCAAATTTAAAAGCAAATCCTGGTGGTTTACGTGATATTCAAACCGTCGCTTGGGTTGCCAAACGTCACTTTGTTGCCGACTCTCTTGAAGAGCTCGTTTCACATAAATATTTAACCCAAAATGAATTTTTTGAACTATTAGAATGTCAAGATTACTTATGGCGAATGCGTGCTGCTTTACACTTTATTGCTGGCCGAAGTGAAAACCGCCTATTGTTTGATTACCAAAGTGAAGTTGCTAGCCTGATGGGCTTTGGTGACGAAGGAAAACTTGCTGTTGAACGTATGATGAAACGACTTTTTAAAATAATTGGTCGTATTATCGAGTTGAATAAAATGTTATTGCAGCATTTTGAACATGCGATAATCAAAAAAGGTCTTCGGATTAAAGAAATACCTCTCAATAAAGATTTTGTTGTTGTTGATGGTCAAATTAAAGCGACAAACAGTCGTGTTTTTATGCGCTCCGTTAAAATTATGGAAATGTTTCTGCTTATTACGCAGAACGATACCATTACCGACTTACACCCTGACACATTACGTTTAATGCGTAATGCGCGTAGACGGTTAATTTCAGGATTAATGGACTACGCAAGATGTCGAGAAATATTTATAGAAATGATGAAACATCCTAATGGATTAGGGCTCCCATTTACTTTAATGCATCGTTATTCGATTATTGGTGCTTATCTACCACAATGGCGCCAAATTGTTGGTCAAATGCAGTTTGATTTATTTCACGCTTATTCCGTTGATGAACACAGTTACCGGTTAGTTAAAAACATTTATCGTTTCAGCCAAACAGAATATAACGCTGATTTTCCACTTTGTAGCAAAATAGTACAGCGTATCCGTAAACCTGAAATATTATATATTGCTGGAATTTTCCATGATATAGCTAAAGGCCGTGGTGGTGACCATGCAAAACTAGGCGCGATTGACGCGCTAGAGTTTAGTAAAGTACATCCAATCAATGACCACGACGGACGAATGATCGCTTGGCTCGTTAAAAATCACTTACTGATGTCAGTAACGGCACAGCGAAGAGATATCTCCGATGATGAGGTGATCACGAAATTTGCCGAAGTTGTCAGAGACGAAGCTCACTTAGATTACCTCTATTGTTTAACCGTAGCTGATATGCGCGCCACCAACGAAAGTTTATGGAATAGCTGGAAAGCTAATTTACTAGAAGAACTTTACAATAATACCAAAAGAGCTTTTCGTCGTGGCCTTGAGAAACAAGTGGATTTACGTTCAAAAATTCGTGAAAACAAAGAAGATGCATTAGCAATTCTAGAAAATAACGCCAGTAATATTACCGAAGTTAAAAAATTCTGGGGCAAGCTAAATGCTGATTATTTTCTTCGTTACTCACCAATGCAAATTGCTTGGCATAGCGAACATATAATAGAACATAACATAGTTAAACCTCTGGTTTTAATTAGCCCGAAACCTTATCGTGGCGGTACAGAGATATTTATTTACACTAAAGGCTCGGTTAATATTTTTGCTAAAATAGTGACACTTTTAGATGCTAAGCGTTTGTCGATACATGATGCTAAAATTGTGACCAGTAAAAAGGGCTACACGTTAAACACTTTTGTTGTACTAGACCAAAAACATAAGCCTATTACGGATAGTTACCGCGCTTTAGCCATAGCGAATACACTCACTAATTCTTTAATGAAGGCTGCGCCAAAGTTAAAAAGAAAAGCTGCTCCAGCCTATATTGAAAATTTTAAGATCCCCACCAAAGTCAGTTTTATAGAGACTTCATCAGATAAAAGCACCATGTTAGAGATATTGGCACTCGACCACCCAGGGCTATTAGCAAAATTTGCTCGAACATTTCAGATGCACAAAATAAACGTTCACTCTGCAAAAATAACCACATTTGGTGAAAAAGCAGAAGATGTTTTTACTGTTTCCAATGCTGATAATTTAGCATTAACCCTAGAGCAACAACAACAACTTTCAACCATGTTATGTGACCATTCATATAACGTGTAAAATTTATAACAAATCAATTTAAAAGAATAGGAATTAGCATGTCAAACTTACAAAGCATTATCGAACAAGCTTTTGAAGACAGAATGAACATTACGCCAAAAACAGTTCCGAATGAGGTTAAGCAAGCCGTTTTAGATGCATTAGCTGCGCTTAATAATGGCTCTGCTCGTGTTGCAGAAAAAATCGCTGGCGAATGGGTCGTTCATCAATGGCTCAAGAAAGCTGTTTTATTATCGTTTAGAATTTGGGACAACGAAGTTATCGATGGCGCAGAAAGTACTTTTTTCGATAAAGTTCCGATGAAATACACAGGCTATACACAAGCAGATTTTGAAGCTGACGGGGTTCGTGTTGTACCTGGTGCTTCAGTGCGTACGGGTAGTTTTATTGGTAAGAACGTGGTGGTAATGCCAAGCTTTGTTAATATTGGTGCTTTCGTTGATGAAGGTTGTATGGTTGATGCATGGGCTACTGTGGGCTCGTGTGCTCAAATTGGTAAGAATGTACACCTGTCTGGTGGAGTTGGTATTGGTGGTGTTTTAGAGCCATTACAGGCCGGCCCAACAATCATTGAAGATAACTGTTTTATTGGTGCCCGCTCTGAAATTGTTGAAGGCGTTGTTGTTGAAGAAGGTGCTGTTATTTCTATGGGCGTTTATATTGGCCAAAGTACTAGAATATTTGACCGTGAAACAGGCGAAGTACATTACGGACGTGTTCCCGCAGGTTCCGTTGTTGTACCAGGTAACCTTCCTTCTAAATGTGGAACTTATAGTTTGTACGCAGCAATTATCGTTAAAAAAGTAGATGCAAAAACACGTGCAAAAGTCGGGATAAACGCACTCCTTCGTTCAGTATCTGAAGAGTAAATTTTTACAATTCCACTACGAATAGCGGTGATTTTATCACCGCTATTTTTTTGACACCTAACAAATCAATTGTATTATGGCTAAATAGAATTAAGCCCCCCCATAGAAACAAGTGTATTAAAATTATTAAAAGTAATTTGGATTTCATATAAATAACAGTCTATTAGTTAGTGAATTATCATTTTTTTCTGGTGATTAAAAAATCAAAAACAGACTTGGCATAGCACTTGCCATATACAAATATCGCTTGCTTTATTATTGACTGATCATGAAAAACATTTTAACGCTACTTGTTATCCTATTCTCTTTGTTACTTACGGGTTGCAGTGCAACGCCAAAAGTTGAGACCGTAAAAAAACCGTTAATCTCAGATCATCATTTAATGATGTCGTTACTTAACCGTCCGGTAACAGAAGATCAAAGAATGATGCTCGCATTTGCTCAGCAACGCGAACGTTATACTAACGATATTTTTGTGAATACTGTCAGTATTAAAGGACCAAAAGACAGCGACGTTGATACCAGTAGAACACAACACGTTTATGCTGCGTTAATTGAAAGAGACGCAAATTCGGTAAGAATTATCGCCGCTGAATAAAGTTATTTTGTAGTCAAATTATATTAACTTACTAAAAAAACAAAATAACTGAACAATTTTTATTAAAAGAATCATCTTATTCAATTAGCTTATTTATCTTACTCATATCCCAAGACAACTCATCAAAAACTTGCAACCACTGTCGATCAAATTCAGCTGTAATACTTACTTTTTCTTTTGTAATAGGATGAATAAACTCAATTTTTTGAGCCATTAACATCAAACGTTTGAAGCCAAAGTGTTTAATAAAAAAGGGATTCTGCTTGTTATCTCCATAATTAATATCACCAATTATTGGATGACGTAAATGTGCTAAATGTCGTCGTATTTGATGTCTTCTTCCCGTTACTGGCAGACACTTAATCAATGAATAACGAACACTATCAAACTTCCCCACAGGTATCGGCAAACTAGCCGTTAACAATGATTCATAATGCGTAACAGCATCTTGTGGTGCTTTATCTAGACTGACATTTTTATCACCTAATTTATCCAGCTTTTCTTTAAGCGGATGATCGATTTCACCACCATCAAGCAGATGACCACGCGTTAATGCAAAATACGTTTTGTGAATAGTTTTATCCATAAAAGCTTGTCCCATTAACCGGGCAACTTCTTCACTAAGACCAAAAAGTAAAATGCCTGATGTTGGTCGGTCTAATCGATGAAGTGGGTAAACGTATTGACCAATTTGGTCACGTACTAGCTGTAAAGCAAAATATATTTCGTCTTTATCCATATAACTTCTATGAACAAATAAACCTGCAGGCTTATCAACTGCGACGATATATTCATCTTGATATAGAATAGTTAAAATAGGTTTTTCATCAAAAGGCATGATTATCTCGGGTTTTATTCTTAGTGAAGCAAAAAGCAAATAGTATTGATCTATTATTATCTCTATAATGCCGTCATTATTCGATTATTATTTTATTTATTATTTAGCTATGAGTACTATTTCTTCAATTTCTGAGTTATTAAAACTGTCTGGTTCTCAATATAGAGTTTTTGATATTGGCCGAAAAATAGATAAATTATCAAAAGAAACGTTCACTAAGGTTGAATCCAATCAGATCCCTTATCCATTCCCCTCACAAGGGCATGCATTTCTAGCGATCACGTTTTGGCAAAAACAAAATTCACAGCCTTATTTGTGGTTTGTAAAATTCCCACTTGATGAACGTGGTTTACTTAATCTGGTTGCAAGAGATCACTTTATTGCCATTATTATTGAAGCACTTGGCGCTGAACTCGACACAACACCAAATGAGAAACAAGAGGAGTTGCTCAAAAGTAATCCTTATCATTTTACACCACCACAATATAAGTTAGCATATTTGAATAGTTTGATTTCTGTAGAAACAAACAATAAAAATAGCCAATATTTTTCTGGTGCATTAAGCTACTTAACAGGCCAGAATAATTGGCAAGATTGGCAATCTGTTGGTGTACAAGGGCTAAATGATTTTGCTGTTCGATTATCTGACAAATCAACTCAAAAAACATTGCTGAACGCTTTACCACATTTACCTGAGCCTGTATTACACCCCTTATGTTCTGCATTAGAGAACGTAAAATTGCCCGTTGATGTTATTGATGTACTTATAGCAAAATTTAAGCATAACGTGATAAGTAAAGATAATAGCCAGACTGCTGAACTCAGCTTCTTATTACGTAGTTTATCTTCTAGCTGTGAGCACCCTCACGTCGTTCAATTTATTGACTCATTGATTAAGCAATCTTCATCTGATGCTTTTTTCTCTGAAGAAATAGCCATCGTCATCGCAGGAAGATGCTGGCAAGTTTTCAACAATGAACAGCAAATAATGACCTTTTTTGAATCATTAATAGCTCAACAGGAAGTTGAAGTATTTCAAGCAATTTTCAAAGATCTTGTTGCTATTCCTTCTTTACGTCCTTTAATCTTTCAGTGTATGAGATCACCAAACCGTAGTGATGAATTAAGTAAAGCCATTGGTATGTTATTTCAACGTTAACTATAGAGAGCTCGAATGGAAAATATATATTTTTTATTAATTGTTTGTTTATTTTTGTGGTATTTCATTTATCTGAGAAAAGTATCTGAATGTGCTTTGCGTCACATAAAACAATATTGTGAAAAAGATGCCTTACAATTCATTTCACTTTCTCGACGCTCAAGTCGATTAAGGTTTAACAAGGCTTTGGGACCTCACTGGATCAGTACTTTTGATTTTGAATTCAGTGGCGATAGAGAATCAAGTTATCAGGGGCAGGCAACATTGTGTGGTTATAAACTTGATAATATTCATGTGCCTATGTATAAAATTTAATAAATTAAGCTTTTCCGTTTAAATGATGACTCTGCTGTAGATTATACCGTTAATAACAACATTGTTTCATTATCACAAACAGGATCCTGGGCTAGCTGTATTAGCATACAGTATCATTTTGAAAGCAATTGCTATACCAGTACTGTTGACGCTACACCAATGCTCGAGTCAATGGTAAATACCCGTAATAAATCTGAATACTCATCACTTAGAGCTACGATATTCATCGAAGGTCGTCCAGTGTTTAGCGCGTCCGCAAGTATATCCAACGTCGAAGAAGGTAAACCAATAACGCTTAGTGCAACTGTTGTTTATGCTGTTATTGAAAATCCTGAATTATCATATAAATGGATTCAAACCTCAGGACCCTCTGTATCTTTTTCAGGAACAGGTAAATCAGTTACTTTTGATGCGCCTAAAGTATTTTCTGATCAAGTGCTTACTTTTTCATTAATTGGATCTAATGGCTCAAAAGAAAGTGCAGCTGAGATTGTTAGCTTGACAGTTGGGAATAAAAATAGTGGTGGTAGCACTAATCTAGTATTTTTAATATTAGCGTCATTAGGTTTGTTGTTAAGACGGTTTAAAAAATAGTTTAAGAGTCATTAACATGTAAAATTAGCATAATAAAAATGCCGTTCAACAAAGTTGAACGGCATTTTATATTTACATGCTTTAAATTCAAATGGCTGAATTTATATAGCGCTAAAGCGTTTAGCTTTCATTAACTGAAGTATTATTTTGTGCTATTTGCTTAGAAAGTAACGTTAATGCATCAACAACTTTAAAACTTGCATTTTCCATAACAGTTAAGGCTTTTACAGCTTGCTCATTATCACCAGCAGCATGGGCTTTCAAAGCTTCAACACCATGGCTATGCACATCAATATGAGGCGATTCAATTTGTTTAAATGCACTTAGAGTCGCATACTTTTCAGCTCCCTCTCCCTGATAAAACCATTTTCCTAATCGACACATAGTATGATTATCAAAATCAGCATGCGTTTTATCAGACATACCTAATATCACTTTATATACGTCAAGCTTCCAAACTACATGATCCATTTTGACCGTTTGCAAGACTGAATCTACCGTTGTGTTGTTAATAACAGAATACATATTTTTAGATAAAGCGACGATTTGTTTTGCGGTGCCTTCAATAGAAGAAGTACTCACACTTATTTCTTCACTTTTATCTCCAACATGACTTATTCCGCTGATCACATCACCCATTTGAGTATTTACTTGCTCAATAAGATTAGATATTTCATTAGAAGCCTCAGCAGAGCGTTGTGCTAATGTTCTTACTTCATCTGCAACAACAGCGAAGCCTCGACCTTGTTCACCGGCCCTTGCCGCTTCAATGGCTGCATTTAAGGCTAACAAGTTAGTCTGATCTGAAATACCTTTGATAATATTTACGAAATCATTAATACCAGAAGTAACAGTTTTCAATTGGTCTGCAGATGTAGATGCTGCTTGCGTATCAGTGGAAATCTGAGACGTAGATTTAATCGTACTTGATAACATGTCCATAATTTGACCAAACAACTGCTGTGAGGACTGGAATGTATTTCGATGTTCATTTAAACCCTCCGATGATACCGCTAAGTCTTCACGTATATTGTCAATGAGAGCAGATGATTGCATCCATAACTTATTTAACTCTTCTTGAGTATGATAACGGGTAGAATTATTGGACATATCTTCTGCAAGTTGACCACTTTCACTTTCTGCTGAAGCTAAGTCAGATTCTAAGGTTTCAATACGAGTTTTTAATTCATTATTTTCATTTTTAAGACGAAAATTTTCTTCTTTATATTTTGCACCAAAAATCATATTTGTTTACTACCTTTGATATATAGTTATATATATTTAATATATATTAAAAAAGAGATATGCATAGAATTTTTTACATATATCTGAAATAACACGCTAAAAAACAGCAATTCTGTAAAATTAATTAACACTACGGAAGTATAGGTAATGATTAAAGAAATAAAAATATTTACGGCCTTTTTAATTTTAATAACATCTTTATCATGTAATTCACAGGAGAATAAAGCGGTTGAGCAAATATCTGCAAAAAATGTTCAACAATTTACCGATCAATTTATTGTTGGAGGTCAACCCAGTGAGAATGACTTAGTTATTCTTGCTAAAAGTGGGATAAAAACCGTTATCAACTTGCGTGACCATGGAGAATTTAACGATTTTAATGAAAAAGAGAAAGTAGAAGCCTTAGGCATGAATTATATCTCTATTCCGATTGCTGGTGCTTCAGGTATTAATATTATGAATCTAAAATTATTTTCTAAAGCGATAGCACACCAAGACCAAGCATTTGTTCATTGTGCAAGTGGAAACCGAGTAGGTGCAATGTTCGCATTAGATGCCCATTTCAACCACAATAAGAACTTAGAAGCAGCAGTTGCCATTGGCAAGAGTTCTGGTTTAACAAGGTTAGACGCTACCGTTCGAAAAGTGATTATCAATAAAAACAGGATAACGGATAAATAAAAGTTTTTTTCAAAGCTAGTTAAGAGGAGATGAACTATTTAATGTCGGTTAACTAAACAAGATAATAACTTACAAGTACTTATTAATCATACGAAGTCTCATAATTAGTGCTATTAGGTAAATGGATCCTAGATAACAAAAAGCTCAAGACATGCTTGAGCTTTTATGACTAATTAACAAAACGTTAATTAGAAAGGCATTTTCATCCCTGGAGGTAATTGCATCCCTCCAGTCAAAGCACCCATTTTTTCTTTATTTTGCTCTTCTACACGACGAACAGCATCGTTAAATGCTGCTGAAATCAAATCTTCGAGCATGTCTTTATCGTCATCCATCAGGCTATCGTCAATCTCAACACGACGAACACTGTGGCCTCCTGTCATAGTAACTTTAACCATGCCAGCGCCTGATTCACCAATAACTTCCATTTTAGCCAATTGCTCTTGAGCTTTGGCCATTTTTTCTTGCATTTGTTGGGCTTGTTTCATTAAGTTGCCCATGCCGCCTTTCATCATAATTTTTTCTCCAAGGTTCAGTTGCCGCCAAAGATAGAGCTTAACGCGGCAAATATCAAGTAGCAGTTATATTGCTACAATTGTATTTTCATCTAATTCGGCTTGAAAGTGAGTTTTCAATCCAATAATTATTTCATCGTTTTCTAGTAATTCTTTTGCATAATCATAGCGCTTATCATTAATATGCGATTGAATCTGATAAGGGTCATGGGATGTTTCATCGACAATTGTTAATTCAACAGTAACTTTTCGTTTCAAAAAATCAGAGATACATTGTTCAAGTTTTTTATGAGCAACATCACTATTTAAATGCTTTGTCGCTTGATCTAAATTAAGCAGTAATAAATCATCCGTAGACTTTTCACTTACCGTTGCATGAATCGCTAATTGTCGCAATCTACCCGTTAACGACATTGCATCAATCATGTTGGCCCATTTATCAACTTGATTTGCTGAACGGATTTTTGCTGGGTCAATAACACTTACGTCAAAAGCCTGGTCTGGGATAGTTTCTAATGCAGGAACAACAATCTTTGCTTCTTCCTGTGATTTTAATTCAATCGCGTCAGAGGGGGTATTATCTAGACGCCCTTTGGCGTCATCAGACTTTTTTACATTACTTGCCAACCCTTTCTTTCGACTACGTAACATATTTCTTGTCGCTAATGCTCGTTCAATAGGCGATTGAACTACAGATTCATCAATACTTGGTGTAGCAATAGTTGAAGTTTCAGCTGGCACATCTGAAATTGGAGCTTGTTGCTCAACAGCATTAATAGACATATCTAAATAATCGGGTTCAGATAAAGTATTATTAGATAAATTTGCTGATTGGATAATAGCGGTATCGATCTGCTCTGGCACGTTAATATCTATAGTATCTAAAGAAGTGCTAGCTTCGGAAACTGGAGCTATTATTTGGTCATCTGCGTGTATAGCTGTAGATAACTCAAGAGGTGATTCAACTTGAGGTACAGTTATTACTGGTGGTAGATTAGTATCTGCTTTATTAATATGAGTATTATCTAATTCTACATCATCAAAATCACTCGCTTGATCCACCAAAGCTTCAGGCATAGTTTGACTATTTTTGATCGGTGTAAACGCTAACAATCTTAACAACAGCATGTCAAATGCCGCTTGTTCATCCGCGGCATAAGGTAAATCTTTACGACCATTGAGTACAATTTGATAATAGAGTTGAATATCTTCTGCACTCATTGCTTTGCAGAATTTGTCAACTAATTGATTGTGCTCAGGTGATAAATCAAAGTGCTGTCCGATCACTTGTGTCAGAGCAATTTGATGAAGCAATTGGATGAGTTCTGCCGTTAAACGACTATAGTTAGGTGCATAAGAAGCAATGTCTAATGAAAGACTCATTAAGCCTTTAGGGTCTTGTTTCAAAAGCAATATGAGGATTTTAAAAACCCAATTTTGATCTACACCGCCAAGCATTTGCTGAACATTAGCTAAGGTGATATTTCCCTGCCCTTGAGCGATACTTTGATCGGTTAAACTTAAACAGTCACGCATACTCCCTCGAGCAGCTTTTGCTAATAACGTTAAAGCCCCTTTTTCAACGCATACGTCTTCAGCTTCAAGAATTTCTTGGGCCTTTTGTTCTATTTGACTTACCGTTAATGCTTTTAAGTGAAATTGCAAGCAACGTGATAACACAGTAATTGGAAGCTTTTGCGGATCAGTTGTCGCTAGAATAAACTTTACATGTTCAGGTGGCTCTTCAAGTGTTTTTAATAGCGCATTAAAGCTACTACGAGAAAGCATATGAACTTCATCGATTAAATAAACTTTATAACGACCACGTGTAGGTGCATATTGAACGTTATCAAGAATTTCACGTGTATCATCAACCTTGGTTTTAGATGCCGCATCAATTTCTAATAAATCAATAAAGCGTCCTTGGTCAATATCTTGGCAAGTATCACAAACACCACAAGGTGTTGAAGTAATACCTTTTTCACAGTTTAAACTTTTAGCAAAAATTCGAGCTATCGTTGTTTTACCGACTCCTCTAGTGCCAGTAAATAAATAGGCATGATGCAAACGTTGCTGCTCTAGTGCATTAACTAAAACAGTGACAACGTGCTCTTGACCCATTAATTCTGTAAATTTTTTAGGTCGCCATTTACGTGCTAATACCTGATAACTCATATTACTGCCTAATCGCCACTGTATTGCACTAAAGAATGAATAGACAAACCTAGTTCTTCTAGACGTTTTTCACCACCTAAATCAGGTAATGAGATTACAAATGCTGCATCTGTAGCTTCTGCACCTAATTCTTTAACAAGGCTTAAAGTCGCTTCAATTGTTCCGCCTGTTGCAAGAAGATCATCGATGATTAGTACTTTATCATTGGATGTTAAGGCATCTTGATGAATTTCTAATGTGTCTGTTCCATATTCTAACTGATAACTCTGGCTATTTGTTGCTCTAGGTAGTTTTCCTGGCTTTCTTACCGGTATAAAGCTAATACCAAGCGCAAGCGCTAAAGGCGCACCAAAGAGAAAACCACGAGCTTCGGTACCAATGATTTTAGTGAAACCACGGTTCTTATATTTAGCTTCCAGTGAATCTATGGTTAATTGATACGCAGCAGGTTCATCAAGTATTCCGGTAATATCACGGAATAGGATGCCTTCTTTAGGGTAGTTAGGTACGGCGTGAATAGCGTTTTGTAAAAGTAATAGTTGTGTTTCAGTCATCGTTAGCAAATCAAAAGTTAAAATATTATGAGAACTAAAGAATAAAGCAAAACAGACAAAAATTATAGTGAATAACGTGTAGAATTTTGCTCATTAGTTTTGTTTACAGCATTAAGTAGGGAATTGGCATCAATAGGTTTCGTTATAATGGCTTGAAAAGAAAGAGAACGCGTTAATGCTGTAACTTCAGTAAGGTTTTGTGTGGTCATAAAAATGGCAGGAGTATTTGCTGTAAACGGATTACTCAAAAGATTCTTACCTAATTGAAGACCATTCATCACAGGCATAAGGTGATCAATAATATATAAATCAAAAGGTTTTTGCAGTGCTTTCTCATAAGCATCTAAGCCATTTGATGCCGTTTCAACTATATGTCCACTCTCGGTTAATAACGGAGTAACAAAGTCTAAGATAGGCTGTTTATCATCAATGAGTAATATATACATATATCGATTATTCTTAACTATTAAATAAATTTGAAAGAACTAATTTGAAAGAACTAATTTGAAAGAAGTGTAAACCAGCCCATAACCATTGGTAACAATGGCGCAGAAACTAATACAACAAGTCCCGTAAATAAATGGAAAATAGATGTATTGTCTTTGAACTCTTCATTGTTTGACATTTTTTCATACCTGTAAGCTGCAAAATAAAGAGCGCGCATTCTAGCCGACAATGCCCTTAACTTCTAGATAAAGTTAATCTATATATTACAAAAGCATTCATGCACTTGATTACCACCCCATCTCTTTTCCTTATTTATAAGCTTAATAATATTTAGAATATTTAGAATATTTAGAATATTTAGGAATAATAAAAGTTTAGGACATAAAAAAACCAGCCATGAGGCTGGTTTTTGATACGAAAATAAAAAATTAAATAGAAACTTTTTTACGCTTCGCTGTATCTTCGATGAAGCTTACCCAACCTTTAGCTGTTCTACGAGTCTTAGGGTCTTTCAATGCTTTTTTAACATAAACATAAGCTTTCTTGTAGTCTTCAAGATAAAAGTACGATTCTGCAATACTTTGATTCAATCGACCTGGGTTTTTAACACCTATTTCGATTGCTTTCTTTAAAGCTACAATAGCCTTAGCGAATTGCTCATCTTGATTTAACAACATACCTTGCTTGCTATAATGTTTAGATAAGTTAGTCATTTTGGCTAATTCACCGTAATAACTAGCAGCTTTATCTATATGCTGAGCAGCATGCCAAGAATTAGCTAAAGTGAATAAATTTTTATCATCACGTTTAACAAGACCTGAATCAATGTACTTTTCCAATAAAAATGCAGATTTATGTGGAATTTCACTTTGTGCATACAAGTTAGCAAGCATTTTAATCTGGCTTTCTTTTTCAAGGTAGCCTTTCTTATATGCAAGATCCATTGTTGCCAAACTTTTTGGATAATCTTCTATCATCGCATAAAATGAGCCTAACTGAGTCCAAAACAACTTAACTTCAGGAAGAACTTGTACTGCGGTTTCTAATACCTCAACACACTTTTTAAACATTTTACGTTCATAATAAGAGTTTAACTTAAGTACATAAGGATTTTGATTTATTTTGTCACCTAACTCAGCTATTGCTTTGTCAGCAGCAGGAACAACTTTATCATACTGTTTGAGTTCTAAATTAGCCTGAGCTATTTTTAACCAAATGTTTGCATCAGTTTTTCCTGTAAAATCCATCCAATCATCATACGCAACAAGTGCCTCTTTATATCCTTGCACTTGCATTTGTAGATCACCGACTAATCTTAATGTTTCACCCTGTTCAGTTTCATTAAGTATGTCTGGTGCTAAAGCCCTATTAAGATATTCAAGAGACGTTTTCTCTTCACCTTTTTGGGCGTACATTACACCAATAAAGCGTTCCAAAAAGGCAATATCGTATTTCTTTTTGCCCTTTATCTCTAAAAGCATTGCTAAAGCATTATCAATATTTGACCCATCTTCAGCTTCAACTGCATACGCTTCAAATGCTTTCGCTACTTTTTTACCTACAGTAGGACCAACAAGTTGAGTTTTACGTTTTGGCTTATCAGATTTCTCTGCACCAACTGCATAAGCAGTAGAAGATAATGGTAATTGAGCAATCGTTAGTGAACCTATGATCAATATAGATATAAAAATCTTATTCATTATGATTACCCCTTATCCATTGTAAAGTCTAATTGTACCGTTAAACCAGGACGACGCTGTGCTTTACCGTCAACAACTTTTGGTTTGTATCTCCATTTTTTCAAAGCGCGTTTAGCCGCTTTATTGAAAATACGTTTAGGCTGTGCATCAATAACTTCGACCTCTTCAACACCACCAAGTTCGTTGATAGTAAATGAAAGTTTAACCCAACCTTCTTTACCATCTCGAGCAGCTTGTGGTGGATACTTAGGGTCAATTCTAACTATCGGTGATGCATCACCATCACGACCAAAACCAGCACCAGGAGCAGACATACCAGTGTTTGCACCTGATAAATTAACGCTTGGCATGTTAAAAGTTAAACCACCAGAGTTGTTATTTGCTTCAGGCTCTGGAGCTTGAGGCTTAGGTGGCGATTTTGGCGGCGGCGGCGGCGGCGGCGGTACACGCTGTCGACGTTCTGCTGCCGACTTAGGTGGCGTAGTATTAACTTCTACAATAATATTATCCAATGGATCTTGTTTCGTCATGTCGCCACTTGAAACAAGAAAAGCCATAAAGGAGAATAATGCAAAAGTTACCGCTGCGCCTAGTAGTAATGAAACTAAAAAGCGAACCATAAACTACCCCTTAGCTGCAGCAATAGAAATTCTATCTATGCCCGCATCTTTAATCGCATCCATCACTTTAACAACGATGCCATGTTTTGCATCTTTGTCTGCTTGAATGATAACAACATCAGTTGGTTGCTCTGCTAATAATTTTTCAATATTAGCCGCAACTCGTTCGACATCAACGCGACGTTTATCTAACCATATTTCACCGTTTTCTCTAACAGCAATAAAGATGTTAGCTGATTTTTGCTTGCTTTGGTTAGCCGCTTTAGGTTTGTTTACTTCAATACCAGCTTCTTTTACAAATGAAGTGGTTACAATGAAGAAGATCAGCATGATAAATACGATGTCTAGCATCGGTGTCATATCAATTACTGCTTCTTCGTCTTCACGAATACGTTTACGTGCCATTCGAATATCTCTCTAGTGATGAGGTAAACTGTCAACCAGTTTAGCCTTTGCTAGTTTAACTTTAGCGTCTAACCTTGTACTGAAAAACACTCCCGATAATGCAGCAACCATTCCCGCCATAGTGGGGATAGTAGCCATTGAAATACCAGCAGCCATCAGACGCGGATTACCAGTACCTTGTTGAGCCATTGTCTCAAACACACCAATCATACCGGTGACTGTACCTAATAATCCAATCAGTGGACACATTGCCACTAAGGTTCTAATTGTGAGCATGCGTTGCTCTAGTAATTCATTTGCTTCGGAGATCCAAGTATCTCTAATTCGATGGGCATACCAAGATGTTGTATCTTGGCGTGCACCCCAACGACTGACGATATCGTCTTTCATTGCAGGGTAAATCTTTGCTAAAAACCAATAGCGTTCAATCATCATTACCCACATCAGTAAGAGAGCGAAGGCAACAATGTATAAAACATTACCACCTGTCGCAATAAAACTCCTGACAGATTCCCAAAGCTCTATCAGGAATAACATTATTTAGACTCCTTCTCAGCAATCGCAGCAATTAACCCTGCGCTTTGCTCATCAAGTTTTTGCAATACAGACTTACTCTTACCAGCAACAACACTGTGAATTAAGATAAGTGGTAATGCACAAATTAGACCTAATGCAGTTGTTACAAGTGCAAGAGAGATATCACCCGCCATTATTTTCGGGTCGCCTGTACCAAACAATGTAATCGTTTGGAAGGTCATGATCATACCGATAACCGTACCTAATAGCCCCATTAACGGTGCAATAGCAGCGAACATTTTGATTAAGTTGATACCGCGATCAATTTTTGGTGTTTCGCGTAAAATAGCTTCATCAAGTTTAAGTTCAAGTGTTTCAGCGTCAACATTTTTGTTTTCGTGATAAACCTTAATTAAACGACCTAATGGATTGTTTTCATTTGGTTGTTCAAGGTTTTTCTCTTGAGACTTAATGCGAGAGCTAATTGTAGTTAGAACTAACATACGTTCAAGTGCGATGATAAAACCAAGAGCTAATAACACTGTGATTGCATAACCAACTGTGCCACCTTCATGGTAGAACTCCATAAGTACTTTCTTACGAGTTTCTAGTGCTAAGATACCGCCACGTGATGGATCAATAAACAATGGATGATGGCCTGATGTCTCAGTAAAAAAGTCAGAAGCCGTACCTGTAATGTAACCAGCAGGTTGTTTAGCCAAAGGTTGAACTTGACCAACTTCATCATTGTAGTTTAAGAAACCATCAGCAGATACTAAGTTAAAAGCACCTATACGTGTGATTGTTTCAGTTGAAGTAGAACCATCTAAGCTTGTTACTTCTGAACTAAATTGTGAAACTTTACCTGACTGAGTCATCTCAGTTTGTAAAGCAATCCATAACTCTTCAAGTTGCTCAAGTTCTGGGATTTTCTTTGAGTTAGCAATAACGTCTAGCGCTTGGCCTCGACCAGCAAATTCAGCACTAACAATTGATGTGGCAATTTGACCATAAGCATCAGCGGCAGCAGCACGAGTAACACCGAACATTTCGCCTAAGGTACCTGTAGCATTGTCTAATTCAACAGATTTTTGTGCAATAGTAATATCGTTAGCCGCATATTCTTTAGTTAAACGCGCGTTACGAGCATTTTGATTAGCTAATTCTTTTTTAGCTTTATTCAAAAGTACTTGTTTATCAGCACGAGCAGATTTGAATTCTGCTTCACGTTTTTTGTCAAGCTTACCTTCAGAAATACGATCGTTTTTAACTTGTTTTAATAAATCATCTAAATCGTTAGCTACGGCTGAAGTTGCTACTGTCATTGAAGCGGCAAGCATTACAAATTTAATAATATTTTTCATTATTGCGCTCCTGCTGCAAATACTGGTAATTTAGTTAAGTTTTTAGGTAATTGATTACGAGCCATTGCAATAGCATCTTTAATCGGTTTTAAATATTCATCACCTAAAGCTTCCCAGCCACGTGTTTCATTGTTCCAAACCCAAACATTTTTCATGTCTAGTGATTGTGCAACTAAAGATACACGGCCCATGTGAACGAAATCAGCAGTGATCGTACGATCACCTAAATCTAATTCACCTTGGTAAGCATCAAAAACCGTACCGTAGTTAGCTTCAATTTCATAAGCTTCAAGTACTAAACGAAACTGTTCTGAAACTGTTACGTCTGAGCTGCCCATAATGTCGCGCAAACCCGCTACACGTTCTTTACGATTTTCGATATTCACAGGAATATCTAACTCAACAAACTTCTCTAAAGTATCAATCATCTTATACATAAGAGGAACGATACCTTGTTTAGTTTTTTCAATACTACCGATCTGATCTTCTAATGATTTAATGTTCGCGAGTTGATCATTAACCATTAATTGAATGTGATCATTGTATTGAGATAAAGTTTCAGCTTCATCAACAGTTAAACGATACTCACCTAAAAGTTCAATAGTTTGTTCATAGATACTATTGATCTTATCTTGTGATTTTTTAGAAGCTTGAAATGTTTTAGCTTCTGCTTTTTGTAGTTCTGTTAATGCATCTGCAGAAGCGAAGTTGCTTGCTGTTAATGCTAATGCGCCAATTATCGTCGAAGCGATAAGGCTTTTCTTGCTTAATTTGGACATAGTTCCCAACCAATTGCTATTGAATGTGGATAACATGGAGATGTTAACGCAAATTTAATAATCTGCCATTTTTGTTTTTATTTCTCTAGAATAAAACAATCTAATATTCCCAGACGACAGGGTTACTGTCAACTAAGCACATCAAAAAGTCGGCAAATTCCAGCAAATCATCAAAATACATCGGTTTTGTTACGCGAGTTAACGTTTAATTAACAGCTCTAAAAAAGAACATTTTATCGATTAATTCGAGTAACTAAACAAAGTGTATTTTCTGTAAATATATTTGCTCCTATTAGTTTTACTAATTCATTCGTACTAAGTCAAATTTATTTAATAAAATATTTATAATATTTGGACAAAAAGTGTGAACAAATTGACACAACCTATAACTAAAACCATGCTACCATGTAGCTACACCACTAATTTAGTTGGATTTTTCTATGTTTGTCGACCCAATATTTAATTTTGAAATTTGGTTAACATTATGTGCCGTTGGTTTTGCTGCTGGGCTCATTGACGCGATTGCTGGAGGTGGTGGTATGCTGACAGTCCCAACTTTACTTACTACAGGTTTACCACCCCATATTGCACTAGGTACAAATAAATTAGCAGCTTCTTTTGGTTCATTCACCGCTTCCGTTACTTTTTACCGTAAGAAATTATTCGCTCCACATTTTTGGCGATTATCTATTTTATACACCGCCATTGGTGCTGTTGCCGGTACACTTGCTGTTGGTTATTTATCAAGTGAGTTCTTAGAGAAATTCATTCCTATACTTATTGTCATTACGGCTATTTATACATTAATTTCAAAAAAGATTGTCGCTGAAATAAAAGGACTTCCTCCCCTATCCTCTCGCTTAAAAGCGATTCAAAGTATTCAAGGTTTCATTTTGGGCTTTTACGATGGTCTAGCTGGCCCTGGCACCGGAGCTTTTTGGACCGCATCTTCAAGTGCACTTTACAAAATAAATATTTTGCTTAGCTGCGGGTTGGCACGTTCAACCAATTTTGTCAGCAACTTTTGTAGTTTATTAACCTTTTTCTACTTTGGATATGTCAACGTTATTATTGGTGTTTCAATGGGAATATTTATTATGTTGGGAGCCGCAGTGGGGGCTCATTGGGCTATTAAGTTTGGTAATCGCTTCATTCGTCCTGTTTTCATCGTCGTAGTTATTTCTATGTCGGTGAATTTAACCTATCATGCGTGGTTCACTCAGTAACAATGTTAAACAAGTTGTAAGATATGCAATTGCCACTCGACAGAATCACTGCTGTTTTAGATGACCTAACTGAACAAGCTAAAATTATAGATGCTGAGAACCAACAAACAAAATCTCATTATTTATTGAAAGATAAAGACGTATTTTCAGAAGCGCTTTTCGCCACTAACAGTGACAGAATACAACCGTATGTAGATGAAATACGGGGGAAAACGATTGAACTGTCAAGATTACTTAGCAATGGGAAAAATGAATTATCTCAGAATAGATTGCAATGTATAGAACAACAAATTTCTGCAATCCTTAATGCAATAAGATCAAACAAAGGCATTCATCAAGAAGCGCAATATCGGCTAACAGCAATTAATGCACGTCGCTATAAAAAAGCCGCGAAACAGCTTTTCAAATCTAGCCAAGCACTTTACCAGCAATTGTCTGAACACCATGAATTTGAACGTAGGCTTCTTGCCATGTTAAATGAACGAGAACTCCTCCGTAAAAGTGCGACACCTACTAAAGCTAAGAAGTTGTCTGACGAGGTGCTTGCTCTTCACCAAAGATTAGGACGTTGCCGTCAAGCTATTTCAAAAATAGAGCGTCAAATCGAAGTTGCCGAAAAACCCCGATAATATCGCTTAAATAACTCGCTTTTTGGTTCATCTCGCATTAATGTTAAGTCAGAACAAAATAAATTTAACCAATTGTAAATTGAAAAAGAGGATTGGAATGAGAATTTCAGATGACATTCATAATTATTATGAAAAATTAGTCGTACAACATTTTGCTGCATTAAAATTAGAAGACAAATATGATGTTGATTTTATTGCTGACATGACTTGTGTTGTTTTAAATCAATTGCCAACTCGTTATATCAGGCATGAAGTTGATATGTCATTCTATTTGCCTGCCTCAGAACGATTCGAAATGGAAAGTAATGTAAAAGTCGCTATCAGCAAAGCCATTGAGTTTATGAAAGCTCATGAGGCTTAGTATCTAAAATATGACGGCAAATATAAACAAGTGTTCAAGTCATTGAACGCTTGAATTTATTGACAAAAAAGTTCCTGATCCACTTAACTTCCAAACTACCTAGTCATCTAGTATTTCCATCATAAAAATTAAACTGACAAATTTACATCAAGTAATTACACATTCTGTTCATGTATAATCAGTAATTATTCTTGTGATATTTAATATTTAGTTAACCTAAATAAGTCAAGTGGTCAGATTCTTTCATATTCGCTGGAATGAGTTTATTATTCATCAAGGGTAGAGAAATTAATGTTAATTTATATTCCTCCGCCAAATTTTGACTATCTTGTGAAATTTATAAAATTATGTCCCAATTAAACCGAGTAATTAAAGAAATATTGCATTCATGAATAAGCTATATCATCAAATTTTCACTCTGTTCTGGATAATACTATTTATTGCACCTTCAACTAATGTGATAGCAAGTGAAAAAGAATCAGCAGTTATAAATAAAATCCGTGAACACGTTTTTGTTATCTCTTATACCTATAAAAATCAACACATTAATCTCGGCGTCATTGAAGGAAATGATGCTCTTATGTTAATTAACTCACCTATAAAATGGCAGAAGAATGAGTACGAATCTTTTCTAAAAACCATCTCTGACAAACCCGTTAAATATGTAATTAACAGCAATGATCACCCTTATAATCTTCAAAAGAATAAATTTTGGTTCGATAAAGGTGCTGTAATAATATCTCACGAGAATTTCGAAAATTCATCCAGCCATCATCACTTATTATTCTCAGATCAACTTGCGCTAACTTTTGGATATGAACAAATTATTGCATATCAAAGTTCAACTCGTTTCGTAGGAAACATTAATGTCTATTTGGTACAAGCAAATGTAGTGTTTTTAGCTGATGAAAAAGGACTGATCAGCTATGAAAGAGGATTAGAAAAAGCGCTTAATATGGGGGATGATCAAACATTGTTTGTCTCGGGCAATACAGGTCAGAAAAACACAATGGATGCTTTACGGGTTCGTGAACTCAAAACAATTATCAATCAGTTTACTCAACGTGTTGAACAACTATATCAAAAGGGTCAAAGTGTTAATGAAATAGCCAATGATCCTTCACTTGATAAATTGGCACAGCAATTTGAAAAGCAGGCTACTTACAGAAAATCAATACGAAGTCGAGTGATCAGCATTTTAGAAGCAAACTTTATTGAAAGTTCACCTTTGTCTACTCAAAAACCCCTTGGCTAAATATGTGCATTGTACGAGTGGACCACTTTGCTATTAACACTTCACCACTAGATGTTGCATCACTTGCTTCAGAAGATAATTCCCCCCATAAGATATGAAATAGAACAACATCAAACTTATTAAAATTCTGCCTGAAACTAGTTGATACTTATAGATACTTGCAAGTAAACATAATCTCTGATTATATGATTAAAAATTCAAATAAACGCTTAACCAGAGGGTATTATGTTTGCATTGAATCACCAAAAAAAAACACTTTTATTGTGCGCAGCACTGTCACTGACTGCTTGTCAAAACAACAAAGAACCTATGATAAATAAGGCTCCTGTAATGAACGTCGATAAAATTTTTACATACACTACTCCTGGTAAAACTGACGCAGATCATTTATATCTTGAAGAAGTCTTAGGCGAAAAGGCGTTAGGTGATGTAAATAACTGGAATACCCAAACACTTGACCGCTTAATGGCAGATCCTTTATTTGAACAGATGAATAGTGAAGTATTGGAAATTGTGAATAGTAAAGACAAAATCCCATACGTTTCATTTCGTGGAGGTGAAGTCCATAACTTTTGGCAAGATGAAAAACATGAAAGAGGTGTCTGGCGAAAATCAAGCCTTACCAGTTATCTCTCAGACTATCCTGTATGGGAAACTGTTTTAGATTTTGATGAATTATCTAAAAGTGAAAATAAAAACTGGGTGTACAAAGGTAATAATTGTTTGGGGCCTGATTATGAACTTTGCATTGTGAGTCTTTCCGACGGCGGTAAAGATGCAGTCGTTAATCGTGAGTTTAATACAAAAACCAAATCTTTTGTTAAAGACGGTTTTATAACACAAGAAAGCAAAAGTAGTATGGATTGGATCGATAAAGATACCACTATTATCGGCGTCGATTTCGGTGAAAACACCATGACTAATTCTGGCTACCCTATGGTGTCTAAAATTTGGAAACGCGGTACTCCATTATCGAGTGCCGTTGAAATTGATCGAGGCGAACAAGCCGATGTTGGTTATTGGGGGGGAGTTACAGAACTAAGTGATGGCCGTCGTGAAGTTATTTCTACTCGCGCTATTACATTTTATAACACAGAATATTATTGGTTCCCACGTAACAATGATGGCAGCATTAGTAAAAAAATTAAATTACCTGTTCCAGAAAAATCTAGTCTTAGTAGTGAGTTTAAAGGACAAATGTTACTTAAACTAAATGAAAATTGGCGTGGATTTAACTTAGGAGATTTAGTCAGTTTTAACATCGATGATTTTATGAAAGATGGTAAAATTGACCAAATCAATCTTGTTTTTAGCCCTGATTATAAATCTTCAATCGGAAACTTTGGCGTAACCAAATCAAAAGTACTGATGAGTATTTATCGTGATGTAACGGGTTCGGCTTATGAGTTTGATTGGGATGGACAAAATTGGACATCAAAGAAATTAGCATTTCCAGCAAATGGCACAGTTTCTATTGGCAGTACAAATAAAAAAGAAGAGATCGCCTTTATTTCAGCAGAAAGTTTTCTCAATCCTGATACTTTATATACATACAACACAGCTACAGGTAAGCAGGCTAAAGCTAAATCATTACCGAGTTGGTTTAACGCAGAAAATATGGTGAGTGAACAATTTTTTGTTTCTTCAACTGATGGCACACAAGTTCCATATTTTGTTATCCGGGGGAAAGAGACCAAAATGAATGGTAAAAACCCTACCCTACTCTATGGCTATGGTGGATTTGAAGTTTCATTAAACCCAAGTTATTCAGCAGCGCGAGGGAAATTATGGTTAGAAAGAGGCGGTGTCTATGTTCTAGCTAATATACGTGGCGGAGGAGAATATGGACCTAAATGGCATCAGGCGGGATTAAAAACACAGAGACAACGTATTTATGATGATTTCATTTCAGTCGCTGAAGATTTAGTCGCTAAAAGTATAACTTCTCCTAAACATTTAGGCATTGAAGGTGGCTCTAATGGCGGGTTGTTAATGGGAGTTATGTTTACCCAAAGACCTGATTTATTCAATGCGGTTATATGTGCCGTACCTTTACTGGATATGTTGCGGTACCATACTCTATTAGCAGGTGCATCATGGATGGGCGAATATGGAGACCCTGAAAACGAAATTGAAGGAAAGTTCTTACGCAGTATCTCTCCTTATCATAATATTGACCCTGACGCAGATTATCCGGAAGTTTTCTTTATAACGTCCACTAAGGATGACAGAGTTCACCCTGCGCATGCACGAAAGGTAGCTAAGCGAATGGAAGATCAAGGGCATAAATTTTTATACTATGAGAACATCGATGGCGGACATTCAGCGGCAGCTAATCTTAAAGAAACGGCTAAACGTATTGCCTTACAGCACACTTATTTAATGCAGAAACTTTCGAATAATTAACAGTTATTGATGGTAGACAATAAGTTTTGAATGGCCATAGTTATCAGCTGTGGCCACTTAACGAGTGAATACAGCAAAACTCCATGACCTAGATAATATCAAGACCCAAATAGAATAGTGCAAATGTATGTTTCACATTTATTTAACGTGTGTTTAAAGTCTTCTTAAAGCATTAAGGGGACTTTTATAAATGGAGCTAATTAATAATTTCCGTTACCAAGGCTATTATAAACTTTTCAACTATGAATATATGCCCCCTCTCAATGCTACAAAGTTTTCTCTGTATTGTTACTTCTACTTCCCTCTTAGACATCTATTTAAGAACACTAGAACAGCTTTCATTGATTGAACATCCATATATTAGCGTTCTTGCTATTTAATGAGCTTATAGCGAGTACGAATGGCTATCTGAGTGTTACTGCGTTTTAAAGACATAAAACGACTCAGTGTGGTAGCTATCTGTCACTAACATATTTCATGATTTAGATATTATATAAGGGTGTTATAGGTAGTAAAGATAAGGGTTTTTAGTCGCGAGCATGTAGCACTCCATGTAGAAAAACTGCTAAAAGGCGTGTAAATCATTGATTTAAGGAGATTGAGTGGCAATCCAAGCAGACACACCTCGGTACATGGGTCGTCTGCAGCGGTTGCTTCCTTCCGGACCTGGCCGAGTATCATTGCGACGAGGGCATAATAACTTACACAAAGTAAATGTATCGCTAAAGTGTAGGAGTATATGTAGCAAAACAAATAAGAATTTTTACGTCAATAAAACCACCATGCGTGTCATATATCAATGTCGTAAAATTTATATTAAGGATGTAACCATATAATTGACCCACCTATTTTTCAGATGGGCCTAGGGGCCTATTGTTAGCCTTGTTATAAGTAGCTAATAGATATTATAATATTTTAGCAATACTTTGCGCCAAGTAATCAACATTATTGGTAGCAATACCCGCTATACTAATGCGACTAGAGTCCACCATGTAAATAGAATATTCATCTTGCAATTGCTTAACTTGCTGGGCTGTGATGCCTAAAAAAGAAAACATACCTGCTTGATTGGTAATAAAACTAAAATCTCGAGTAACACCGTTACTAATTAATTTATCAACTAAAACTTGGCGATTATTTTTAATTCGATCACGCATTACTTTTAGTTCTTGATGCCATAGTGATGTTAGCTCTTCTGAGCTTAAAATAGTTTCTACAATGGCAGCACCATGAGCTGGAGGCATAGAATATATACCTCTGATCACAGATAATAATACTGTCAACGCATTATCTACAATGAGGGGTGATTTTCCAACCAAGGAACAAGCTCCGATACGCTCACGATATAATCCAAAGTTTTTTGAACATGAACTACAAACTATCATTTCATTGACACTATCAGCTAATAAACGTAGTCCGTAAGCATCATCATCTAGACCTGATCCAAACCCTTGATAAGCCATATCAATTAATGGCATAAAACCAATACCTTTGGCTATTTCAGATATTTGTTGCCACTGATTATTCGTTAAATCCATACCACTTGGGTTGTGACAACAAGCATGCAGTAAAACTACATCATCATTTGATACGCCTTTGAGCGTTGCCAACATCCCTTCAAAATCTAAACATTTATTTTCGTAATCATAATAAGGGTAAGTTTTTACATTTAAGCCAGCAGCATGGAATAAGGCCATGTGGTTTGCCCAAGTAGGATTACTTACCCATATAGTTGCTCCAGGTTTACAAGTGTTGATAAATTCTGCGGCCACTCGCAATGCCCCCGTTCCCCCAGGAGTTGAAATGGTGCGAACACGATCTTCAAATAAAGCTTTATGAGTACCAAAAATTAGCTTGCTCATTTCATCATTAAATTGTGCTGAGCCAGTAGGTCCAATATATACCTTTGTATCTTCTGTCTCTAAACGATATTTCTCAGCTTTCTTTACACAATCTAGAATCTCTGTGTGCCCTAATTCATTCTTATATACGCCAACTCCTAAATCGATTTTCAGAGGATTTTCGTCTTTTTTATATTTATCCAACAACCCTAAAATAGGATCGGCTGGCATAGCATTCATGTGACTGAACATAAGTTTTTTACCTTTTAATATATTTTGGTAATTAAACTGCTATCAATTACTTTAGAGTAGTAATTTGATAAACATAGTCATTTTCACAACATTCCCTTCTACTTCGAGAGGACATAACTGTAAAATTTAAAACGGTGAATAACTAAATCATTTCTGCTAGTTATCCCCAGTTCTCAATAACATCAACAAACTTAGCTAAAAACATATTTGTTTGATGGGCATCAAGAGCACGGTGATCAATGCTAAGTGACACATAACATTTAGGTTTAATCACCATAGTATCTACACCTGAGATTTCTTCTACCGACACCCGTTTTTCTAGTTTTCCTATGCCGAGAATAGCCACTTCAGGTTGGTTAATAATAATAGGCGTAGCAAATAAACTACCACTAACACCATGATTAGAAATAGTAAAAGTACCATTTTTCATATCACTTGGAACTATGTTTCCACTGCGCGCTTTTTCAGTTTGTATATTGAGTGCTTGAGCAATAGAAAATAAATTCATCGATTGCACTTGTTGAACAACAGGGACCACTAAACCTTTATCACCTAAAGCCGTACCAACACCTATATTAATATCACTAAATAACTCTAAAGCATCTTCATGGAAGCGGGCGTTTACTTGCGGTACTTCTTGCACAGCTTTAACTACTGCAGCTAAAAAATAAGCGGTAAACGTTAATTTTACACCTAATTCAGCATATTCAGTTTTATGCCATTTTCTATGTTCAATAATATTACTCATGTCCATTTCAAAAACACTAGTAACATGAGGTGACGTTTCTAACAGGCTTTTAACCATATGATTGGCAATTGCTTTACGCATATTGGTATGCTTAACCATAGTACCTTTGAGTGGTCTAGCTACGGGGGCATGAATAGAGGTTGGCGTATTTGTAGCTAAAGCGGAATCAGATTTGGGTGTATCTTGGATGTAAGAACGAACGTCATTTCTAGTTATCCTGCCTTGGTGACCTGTGCCAGTAATAAGGTTTGGGTTTATGTGATTACTTTTTAATAAACGACGTGCGGCAGGCCCAAGCAAATATTGTACGCTATCATCTATAATAAATTCGGCTTTAATATTCAATTGTTCACTTGAAAGGTTATTCGAGGTTACTTTACTGTTCTGATCATCGCTGTTTGTTTTTTGGTTCACTGATTCGTTATTTACGGTTTGATCAGCTTCTTTTGTATCAATAGCATCAGTTGAGGTTATAATTTTTGTATACTCGGTATCTAATTGCCCTAATACCGTATCAACAGCAATTTCTTCGCCTTCAGCAAAGATAATAGTAGCTAAAGTACCTGCGCTAGGTGCACAAATTTCCATCGACACCTTATCAGTTTCTAATTCTATTACAGGGTCACCCTCATTAACTTCTTCACCAATAGCAACTAACCACTTTGATAACGTAGCCGTAGTTCCTTCTAACTGGGCAGCAGGTAAGATAATATCAATTGTACTCATTTTTTTTACTCGCTTTTTTGTTAAAATTCTACAATGTCGATAATTGTTTGTACTATGCGTTCAACGGTCGGAACCGCAGCATTTAACAAATGAATATTGTGTGGATTTGGCGTATCGGGCATTGTTAAACGCTCAATAGGCGCGTCTAAATCAAAAAAGCCATCTTTTGCTATTACTGCAGCAATTTCCGCACCAAAGCCAGCAGTCATATTATCTTCATGAACAATTAAACAACGACCTGTTTTCACAATACTTTCTAATACAGTTTTCTTATCCCATGGCTGGATAGTTCGTAAATCTATAAGTTCAATACTGTCTGGAGTATGTTCTTTTTTAAGCTCTTCAATTGCGGCATCGCAACGCTCTACCATAGCTCCCCAAGTAACTAACGTTAATTTGTCGCCTTTTGTTAATACACTAGCTTTACCAAATGGAATGACGAAGTCGTCACCTGGGTAAGGTCGACGAGCCCAACGATTATCAAGTAATGATCTGTGCTCAAAGAAAATTGTTGGATTATTATCACGTAAAGCATAACGTAATAAACCGGCGGCATCCTCTGCATTTGAAGGCATAACCACTTGCCATCCGACTTTATGGGCCCATTCAACTTCATCACACATCGAATGCCATGGATCACCTCGACCAGCAAAACCACCAGGAATACGAATCACCATTGGAGCGGCAAATTGATTATTGGTGCGCCAGCGCATAATACCGGTATCAGAAATTTGTTCAGCTGCAGGCTCAGCGTATTTTCTAAATTGAATTTCAGGAACTGGCATCAAACCAGACAAAGCCATACCGACAGCACGACCAATAATTCCTTCTTCTGACAGCGAGGTATCAAAGACACGATGATCGCCATATTTTTCATTAAGACCTAAAGTGGCGCCATGCACACCGCCTTTAGGGCCGACATCTTCACCAAAAACTAACACTTTGGGATTAGTTGCTAGTTCGTGATCTAACACCTTTCGAATGGCCGTTTGCATATTCAAACGTTGCCCTTCAGGTTTAGCCGTTTCACTTACCGCTGGAAATTGATAGTGGTCGCCATGTAAACCGCCACGTAGTTGCACTTCCGCTTGGCCATTCTCATCTTTTTCTGCATAAACATAACGAGTCAATTTACTGATATCAGGCTCAGGACGTTTTTTAGCGCGCTCAACACTGGCACGAATTTCTTTATAAGCTTTTTCTTCTAACGCTTGCCATTCGCTCGCACTAATGATGTTTTCTTGGGCTAAATAATTTTTAAGTTTTGGCAAAGGATCATTTTTTTGCTCTTCTGCAATCATTGCTTCAGGTTTGTATGTTTGCGTATCTTGAAATGTATGACCACATAAACGAGGTACTTTTAAACGTAATAAACAGGTACCTTTACCCGAACGTACATAATCAACTGCTTCTTGTATTAATTGGGGTGTAAGCACGGGATCGGTACCGTCACCGTCAATAATTTTTAAGTTTTTGTAAGCACTAAGGTTTGCAACTTGATCGCCACCTGGGGTTTGTACTGTTTGTGGTACTGAAATACCATAGCCATTATCTTCTATATAAAATAAATGCGGTAAATTATTAGTCGTTGATATATTTAATGAAGCCCAGAAACCACTCGTAGACATAGATGAATCACCACCCATTGATAAACCTAATGCGCCTTTATATGACTCATCTTTTATCTCATCTCTATGATAAACAATAGATTGAGCCCAACCAGCAATAGGAGAATACTGCGCGCCAACACCTCCACACATAGGAAATAACATCGCGCCTTTACGTTCAATATTGGGGTAGTTACAAACCACACCAATATCACGACCATCGCTATAACCACCTGATTTAGCCATTGGCGAGGCAACTGCATCATCAATATCTAAACCTAAAGATAATACAAACGGGCGTGAACGATAATAGCCGGTAGCACCATCATGAGGATGTGTTAATTGAAGCCCCAGTAATATCTGAGCAAAATCATGCCCACGAGCTGAAAATTGATTGAAAACAAGCTTGGCTGGCACTAGTTCTTGTTCTTCCACATCGTCCATTGCGCGGGATAATAAGAGTAAATAACTTATTTTATGCCAATCAAGAGCTGATGGTTTACAGATATCTCGATCACTCATAGTGTTTTTGTCGGTGAACTGATCGTTGGTTTTTGCAGCTATACTCATTCTGGTATTCCTTGAGAATTTTTGGAACTCATGCCACTTTAGCTGATACATGATCTATTCAAATGTGGCATGAAAAACTTTAAATAAGAATACAACCATATAGTTGCAATTACAACAAACAACATGTTTTGAAATCACAATTGATTCATTTACAGCAATAAAAATAGATGAATCATCGCTTATGCCCGTACGTATCAAATGACAATGAGCAAGGCATCGTTCAAGAAAATTAATTAAAAAGTTGACCTTTCATTACTATATGAAGAACGTTATTATGCTGTTGAAATTCGATAATTGTATAAATGAAGCTAGCCTATGTTTGATAGATCAGTAGAGACAAAAAAAAATGGAATCCTTAGGAAACAAGCTAAATTACCTGAAGGGAAACTACCTGAAGGCAAAGTTAATTCAAACTTAGATTTACAGACATTTTTACCTTATAGAATGTATTGTTTAGCTATGCAAATGTCTCATGCTGGTAATGACTTACCTGAATTATTGAATGATACTGGCATCATTATTGGTGAGAGGGAATGGCGTGTTATTTCAATATTAGGAGCATATGGCGGGTTAACTAATGGTAATGTTGCTAACGCACTTAAAACCGATGCAGCCACAGTTTCTCGTGCAGTGAAGGTCTTAAAAAAATTACTTTTAATCGATACACTAAATTCAAAAAAAGATAGACGTAAAGTGTTAATTTACCTGACAGAATCTGGCGCTAAACTTTACGATAAAGTTACCCCTATGCGAATTGAAACCGGACAAATGATCGACAGCGGTTTCACCCACGAAGAATTATCAACTTTACACCATCTATTGAATAAGCTTGATCGTCATTTGCAACATATGGAAAATGAATTCGAAGATGAATGGGAGTAATGAAAAATATTGTATTCACAGGCAATAGAATTCATCTCTCTTTTTACCACCCTTCATTACAATTTCGCTAAATATAAAACTTAAACTAGCGTATAGCTGTATAGAACTCACATTACTTCTATCTAACGAATACTGTAATGTCTGCCTGTTATATCATTCAAACCTGCTCTATATAATATTTATACTCGTGATATTTCAAAATATGCTTTTCAATAGGAATTTAAAGCACTTTAGGCAAGGCATTTGTTGCCGAGAATGGTTATATCCCTCTCAAAATAAATAACGCTGCATAAAGTACTTTAACCCCCCCGTAGGGAAATACAGAGCAATCCCACTTCGTTGTTGCACCAATTCGTAAGGGAATGTCATGACTTCAATGATGCGCCTAAAAGTGAAATCGCTCTGTAGTTCTGAAATTATATTTTGAAGTAACACGAGTATAAACTAGTAAAATCCTATTTATTCCAACTATTTTTCAGTTGGTTAACAACCAAACAACCAAGACAATCAAACTTATACACTCCTCCTATATCAAACCAATCAATATATGTGTAAATAAAATATAACGATACACTTATTGACAATATACTTTATAAACGTATCATATTGTTATTATCCCGTTTTGGAGCATTATCAATGCAAGTCATAGACAAAAATGCAAACAAATCTTATGAGCAAGAACTAGCAAACTTTGAACAAAAGATTGCTGACGAGCAAAAAATAGAACCTAGTGATTGGATGCCCGAAGCCTATCGAAAAAATGTCATTAGACAAATGTCACAGCATGCCCATTCAGAAATCATAGGTATGCAACCTGAAGGCAATTGGCTAACTCGTGCACCGAGCCTTCGCCGCAAAGCTATTTTGCTTTCTAAAGTACAAGATGAAGCCGGCCATGGCCTTTACCTTTACAGTGCCACAGAAACATTAGGTATCAATCGTTCAGAAATGATTGCAGCCTTACAGTCTGGCGAAGCAAAATATGCCCAAATCTTTAACTACCCAACCCTAACATGGGCCGATGTTGGTGCAATTGGTTGGTTGGTAGATGGCGCTGCGATTGTTAACCAAATTTCATTACAACGTACTTCTTACGGCCCGTATGCACGTGCCATGGTGCGCATTTGTAAAGAAGAAAGCTTCCATCAACGCCAAGGGTATGAAGCACTCTATGCTATGGCTCATGGCACACCAGTACAAAAACAAATGGCACAAGATGCCTTGAACCGCATTTGGTGGCCATCGCTCATGATGTTTGGTCCACATGACGCCGATTCAGCTCATTCTAGCCAATCGATGGCATGGAAAATTAAGCGTATATCCAATGATGAATTAAGACAAAGTTTTATTGATCAATCAGTACCGCAAATTGAAGTACTTGGTTTAGAGATGCCTGATCCAGAAATTAAATGGAATGAAGAACGCGGTCATTACGATTCAGGGGAGATAAACTGGCAAGAATTTAAAGAAGTAGTTAACGGCGCAGGGCCTTGTAACTACCAGCGCATTAAGCATCACAAAAACGCACACCAAGAAGGTGAGTGGGTACGTGAAGCCGTAAGATCTTATAAAGAAAAACGGGCACAAAAACAAAATGAAACAGCCGCTTAAGCTTTAGCCAGTTATTCATCTTTAATGAAGAGAATCAAATTATGAAACAAGAACAATTAGCCATTTATGAAGTTTTTATCCGCTCTAACCGTGGCTTAGATCACAAACATGTTGGCAGTTTGCATGCAGAAAGCCCAGAGCATGCCTTAATGTATGCCCGCGATTGTTATATTCGTCGCTCTGAAGGTGTGAGCATTTGGGTCGTTGAGTCGACTAATATCACCGCCTCTGAAGAAAGTGACATTGAAAACTTTGTTGATCCAATGGACGACAAGCCTTACCGCCATGCAACACATTATGTATTGCCAGATTCAATCAAAAATATGTAATGGAGACCGCTATGATTGATACATTTGTAATTCAAGAACAAAAGCCACTTTATCGTTTTATTTTAGCGTTAGCTGACGATAGCTTAACCTTGAGTCATCGTTTAGCAGAATGGTGTTCTAACGGCCCATATTTAGAAGAAGATATTGCCTTATCTAATGTTGCCTTAGATTACATTGGTCGCGCTCGAATGTTTTATCAATATGCTACAAAGCTTGAAGATAAAGGCCGAACCGAAGATGATTTAGCCTATTTACGTAATGAACGTGAATTTACTAACTTATTAATTCATGAATTACCTAAAGGTGATTTTGCCTTTACTATGGTTCGACAGTTTTTTGTTGATGTGTTTTACAATTTATATTTAGAAGAGTTGTTAAAATCAAGGGATGAAAACGTCGTGGCTATTGCCGCAAAATCGATTAAAGAAACACGATATCACTTAAAGCGTAGCAAACCTTGGATCCGTCAGTTAGCTGAAGGCACTGAAGAAAGTCGACAACGAATTCTTAACGCATTAATAGAGTTAAAAGACTTTGTTGGCGAATTATTTGAAATGCCAGCATGGGAACAAGAGCTGTGTGATGCGGGAATTGCCCCTGATCGTAGTAATTTACAACAGCCTTGGGATGATTATGTGCAAAAATTTTTAGCCATTTCAGAGATTGAATACCATGACACGGTATTGCGTATTCGTGGCGGACGCGACGGTATTCATACTGAGCACTTAGGGCATATGTTATGCGACATGCAATTTTTGCAACGTAGTCACCCTAACATGCAATGGTAATAACTTTATGACAAGCGCATCGATAAAACCCAATGCTGAGCATATCATCCCGACACTTCATCCTGTCTTTGCTGAGCGCAGTAGTTTTCGAGCAGATTCAGTGTGCGGTGAGTTATGGGACATTCTTGATCAAGTATGCGATCCAGAATTACCCGGCTTAACGCTGTGGGATCTGGGGGTATTGCAAGATGTACAACTCAGTAATGATGCCAGCAACAATCAACAAATTACGGTTGTGATCACCCCAACCTATAGTGGTTGTCCTGCTGTTGATGCAATGAGTGAAGATGCGATAAAAGCCCTTAATAACGCTGGTTTCAACCAAGTTAAAGTAGCTGTAACACTGGCACCCGCCTGGTCAACTGACATGATATCGCCTAACGGAAAAAAACAGTTGCGAGCGTTAAGCATTGCACCACCGAATGAACATGATCACGTTGACTGCCCCGTTTGTGGTAGCGGTGAAACAGAAGTATTAAGCCAATTTGGTTCGACCGCTTGTAAAGCCATGTATCGTTGTCAATCGTGTTCAGAAGTGTTTGACTATTTTAAGAATCTTTAATTAAAGAGAATGATATGAGTACTGAATTTCATCTATTAACCATTTCAGCTGTCGAGCGACTTACTAAAGATGCAGTTGCCTTAAGCTTTGATGTACCCAAAACATTAAAAGAAAGTTTTACTTATCACCAAGGTCAGCATTTAACCTTAAAAGCCGACATTAACGGTGAAGATGTTCGTCGTTCATATTCTATTTGTAACTCGGTAACCGAGCAGCGTTTACAAGTGGGTATTAAACGCATAGATGACGGATTATTCTCTAACTTTGCCAATGATGAATTAGCAGTAGGTATGACGATGGAAGTTATGCCGCCACAAGGCCATTTTTACACTGAATTGTCTGAAAGCAATGAAAATCACTATTTATTTGTCGCGGTGGGAAGTGGTATCACGCCGATTTTATCGCATATTCGATCAATTTTAGCGATAGAGCCTAAATCGAAAGTAACACTTATTTATGGTAATAAATCAACGCCACTCATGATGTTTCGAGAAAATATATCTTTCATTAAAAACGAAAATATCGACCGTTTTGAATGGGTTAATTTATTTACTCGTGAAGAACATGAAGCCGAATTATTTAATGGTCGTATTAGCGCGCAAAAACTAATCGACTTAGATCAAGCGCGTATTATTGAGCTAAAAGCATTCAGTGATGTTTTCCTTTGTGGTCCTGAAGAAATGATCAACGAAGTTGAAACCGCACTTAAATTCTGGGGCTTTGGCGAAGACCACATTCACTATGAATTATTCTTTTCTGGCTCAGCCGCTAAAGAAATGGCAGATAAACAAGCCGATCGTGTTGCACAATACGGTAAAAAAATCAGTACTGTTTCCATTAAAGTTGCTGGCAGAAAAACCTTCCTTGAATTGGCTATGGGTGGTGACACTATCTTAGATGCCGCCATGGAAAATGGCGCTGATTTACCATATTCTTGTAAAGGAGGGGTTTGTGCTACCTGTAAAGCGAAAGTAGTTAAAGGTAAAGTGGAAATGGATCTCAACCATTCGTTAACTGAAGAAGAAGTAGCCGAAGGAATGATCTTAACATGTCAAGCCCACCCTATTTCTGATGATGTAGAAATCGATTTTGACATCTAAGCTTTCTAACCACGTTTTAGGATAATCAGTAAGATAGGTACATGCATTATCGCGTGCCTATCCTTGCTATTAGCCAGTATATTTCTATTTACAGTATCGTAGAGTCAAGTTATAGAGAGTCGTTATGATCAGAGTCAGTATTATTTACCCACCACCTAGCAACGAATCAGACCAGGCACAGGTATTTGATTTGGATTATTACCATACTAAGCACTTACCTTTAGTTAATGAGTTATACCGTGAATTTGGTTTAAGTCATTGGCAAATAGACAAAGGTATAAGTTTATCTTCTCGACAACCTGCAAGCTTTATTGCCGCGGGCTATTTATTTTTTGATTCAATTGACAGTGTTAAGCAAGCATTTAAAAACCAAGGCGCAGCAGTAATGGCTGATATTAAAAATTTTACTAATATTGAACCACAAATTTCCTTTAGTGAAATTATCGCCTAAAACTATCACTTAAAGGCTCGCTTAAATCACTCGCTTAAAGTAAGCGCCATAACCCAACAGTAGAATAACTAAAATGACGACAAAATCAGCAATTACTCACGATGTTGTTAACATAAAACAACAAGATAACCTTGGTATTATTACCATCAATTACGCACCTGTAAATGCTTTATCACAAGCGGTGCGACAGGGTTTAATCAACGCCATTGCACATTTAGAAGCTGATCATGCGGTAAAAGCGATTATTATCCGTTGTGAAGGAAAAACTTTTATTGCCGGAGCTGATATTAAAGAATTCGGTCAACCGCCAACGCAGCCCTACTTACCTGATGTTGTTAATCGCATTGAAGCATGTAACAAACCTGTGGTTTCTTCATTATTTGGTACCTCTTTAGGTGGCGGCTTTGAAGTTGCATTAGCTTGTCATTACCGCGTTGCTTTATCGGCAGCTAAAGTTGGTATGCCAGAGGTGAATTTAGGACTTATCCCGGGAGCAGGCGGTACTCAACGACTTATGCGCGTTGTTGGCCCAGACCAAGCGCTAACGATGATCACTTCAGGTCAACATGTTGCAGTTACAAAGTTAACGAGTTCAGGTTTATTCGATGTAATTGTTGAAGGTAATGATACTAAAGAACTAGACGCACAAAGTATTATTTTTGCGGAGCAGCTAATTGAGAATGATAACTTAGAGCCGCGCCGTACTGGCGAAAGGTTAGTCAATAGCGAAGATTTTGATTGGTTAGCGGCAAAAGCTAATGTCATTAAAAAAGCACGCGGTAAAGAAGCGCCTGTTGCTGCGTTTGAGGTACTTGAGCAAACTCAATCAATGAATATAAGCGATGGTATGGCCGTTGAGCGTCAGCGATTTTTAACCTTACGTGGTTCGCAGCAATCAAAAGCATTAATTCATGCTTTTGGCGCAGAAAAACAAACTTCAAAACCATTAAAGAAAATTAATGCTGACGCAAAAAAAGTTAGTCATGTTGGTATTATAGGTGGCGGCAATATGGGTTCTGGTATTGCTACGTCTTTTTTAACCGCCAACTTTACTGTGCAGTTAATCGAACAATCGAGTGAAGCCCTTGAAGCGGGTTTAGGCCGTATTAAAGCAAATTTTGCCAGTAACGTTAAACGCGGCAGTATGAGCCAACAAGCAGCCGAGACTTGTTTAGCTAACCTCGATGGCAGTGTTGATTACCAATCATTAAGCGAATGTGATTTAGTCCTTGAAGCAGTGTTTGAAGACATCAATGTTAAAAAGGAATTATTCAAAAAGCTAACCAAGGTTTGTCGTTCGGATACTGTCTTTGCAACTAACACCTCCTATTTAAACATTAATGAAATTGCAGCGTCTATTTCAAGACCAGAACAATTAGTCGGCATGCACTTCTTCAGCCCAGCTAACATAATGAAATTATTAGAAATTGTTAAAGCCGAGCACACCAGTGAGCAAGTTATTGCCACGGCAATGCAAGTAGGTAAACAATTAAGGAAAATTTCGGTCTTAGTCGGTGTTTGTTTTGGGTTTGCCGGTAATCGCATGTATACCCGTTATGGCCGTGAAGTGCAGCAAATGTTGCTTGAAGGCGCCGAAGTTGCACAAATTGATAACGCTATGACGTCATGGGGCATGGCAATGGGGCCACTGGCTGTGCAAGATTTATCTGGCATTGATATTGGTCATAATGCCCGTAGCGCACAACCTTTCCCAGCACATGACAAAGGTTATTTTAGAGCGGCAGCGACCTTGGTTGAAGCAAAGCGCTTAGGCAGAAAAACCCAAGCAGGCTTTTATCAATATGACGAAAACGGTAAAAAACTCCCTGCATCAGAAGTGACTGAGCTTTTGCAGCAAACGGCGCAAAAACTTGCTATAACACAACGACAATTTACTGATGAAGAAATCGTGCAACGAGCATTATTTGCGTTAATCAGTGAAGGTCTTTCACTATTTAAAGAAGGCATTGTACAGCAGCTATCTGATATTGACGCAATTTGGTTGCACGGTTATGGCTTTCCACGCTATAAAGGCGGCCCTATGTTTCAAGCCAAGCAATTAGGTAAAACCATTGTTGCAGAGCAACTTGTACAATTAAGAGCACAATTTGGTCAACAAATCTGGCCAGATGTAGATCTTACGTTATTAGATTAATATAAACTTAGGATCCAGCTAATAGACTTAGCTGGATCCTAAGTTATCAATAGAAATTAAGGAACTTCGATGCCAATTTATGCAATTGATGATTTTATTCCGGTTATTCACCCAACAAGTTTTGTCCACCCGAGTGCGGAAATTATTGGGGATGTGATCATTGAGGCCAATTGTTACATCGGACCAAATGCGGTATTACGTGCTGACTTTGGCCGAATTTACGTCGATAAAAACAGTAATGTGCAAGATTGCTGCGTATTACACAGCTTCCCAGGTAAAGATTGCCATCTTGAGCCGTTTAGCCATATTGGCCATAGTGCCGTATTACACGGTTGTCGTATCGGCGAAAATTCATTAGTGGGCATGAACTCCGTCATAATGGATGATGCCGTTATTGGCGCAGAATCGTTTATTGCCGCCAGTGCTTTTGTTAAAGCAAAATTTAGCTGCGAGCCACGCAGTTTAGTGGTCGGCACTCCAGCAAAAGTACTTAAACAACTAACCGAGCAAGAAGTTGACTGGAAAAGTAAGGGCACTGCTGAATATACTCAGTTGGCGCAACGCTGTATTAGTAGCTTACGTGAAGTATCGCCCCTTGCGCAGGTGCAAGAAAACCGCCCGCGTTTTCAACAGTCTACACATAAACCAAAAGTCTAGCGCTAAAGCAATTTGATACGAGCTATTCAGACCATGAGTAAAGCAAGGCATTAATCAGCAAAACGCGTCTGAAAATTGCTACTTGCAGTGGGCACTCGCCCTTGCTCATTCTTCATGTTTTGCTGTATATATGCCAGTGAATCCCTCGATAACAGTTTATAACTTTTATTAACGAGAGCATGTACTTCATGTCCTACCCAACTTTCCGGTAACATTTCACTCGGGAAATCAGGATCGCGTAACAATATACGACGAAAGTCATGAATCATTGTAGAACGTAGTAAAAAGCATACCGATAAGTCTGGAAGCTTTGCGGTAATGCTTTGGTATATTGGCTGATAAAAATCTAAAAATTCTTGGTAATAACTTTCAAGATCAGACAATTTCCATCGACTTTTAACTAATGCTTTTATGACTGCATACGAGTTTTCATCATCAGTCTTCGCATTAAGGATAACGACATCGTTAACTAAATCCTGCTCTTTGATTAATTCATCCAATGAAGTGCGCTCTGAGGATGGGTGAGTATATAAAGCACTAGATAGAGTATTAAAACCTAACCAAAATAAACTTTTACGAAACTCTTCTTTTTTATTTTCAGGCACAGACACAGGTAATACTAATGTCCAAGTATGATCCCATGTCGATAGACCTTGGGCATAAATTCTTCTCGCTGCTTTTTCATAATGTCCGGTGGCAAAATCAGTATAAGCATAATAACTGCATCGCCCTACTTTCTTTACTTGTAACCAGTTACTTTGTACTAAGCGATAAACAGAAGTACGCACCTGACGTTCATTAAAACCAAATGGTTCAAGTGATTGAATTAAACTTGATAGCCAAATCCAGTGACCATGTTGCGACACTGTATCTCCAAAAACAGTCACTACCATAGAAGTACAACTGATTTTAGAATTTTTAATATGTTGTTTAATCAGGTCGATATTCATTCACCTATAAAGGAATTTTTTATTCATTAATGTACACATAATTGTAACGAAAATCGTTATAAAGAGGAACTCATTCTTGTGGTAATCCCTCGTAAATCAAGTCATTTATCACTTAATTAACATTAACAAAACAATATCTATATAAGCACTTAATTTGTGTATAACGGAGCAAAAAAAAGCAGTAATCACTTTAAATTACTGCTTTAAAATTATCACTAAATTTATCTATACCCGTTCAATGATAATAGCAATACCCTGGCCAACACCGATACACATAGTACATAAAGCATAACGACCATTGGTGCGATGAAGTTGATACATGGCAGTCGTCACTAACCTAGCGCCACTAGCACCTAAAGGATGACCTAGGGCAATAGCACCACCATTGGGGTTAACATGGGCTTCATTATCTTTAAGACCTAATTCACGTAGTACCGCTAAACCTTGGGCAGCAAATGCTTCGTTTAATTCGATAACATCCATTTGCGCTAACGTTAAGCCTGCTTTGTCGAGAACTTTTCTGGTTGCCGATACTGGGCCGTAACCCATAATTCTTGGCGCTAATCCAGATGAAGCCATAGCAACAATACGCGCTTTAGGGATGAGACCATGCTTTTTAATGCCGGCTGCCGAGGCTAATAACAAGGCACAAGCGCCATCATTTACCCCAGACGCATTGCCTGCGGTAACACTACCACCATCACGAAATGGTGTCGATAATTTAGCTAATGTCTCAATAGGACTAAGCCTTAAGTGCTCATCGTGCTCAAAAACCACATCATCTTTTTTGCGTTGCGGAATTGTAACTGGGACAATTTCTTGTGCAAAAATACCATCCGCTTGTGCTTTAGCCGCACGTTGCTGACTTTCAAAAGCAAAAGCATCTTGCGAGGCACGGTCAATATTAAATTGTTCGGCCACGTTTTCAGCGGTTTCAGGCATGGAATCAACGCCGTATTGCTTTTCCATTAATTTGTTAACAAAGCGCCAACCGAGTGTGGTGTCGTACATCGCCGCTTGTCGACTGTAAGCACTGTCAGCTTTACCCATTACAAATGGCGCGCGCGACATCGACTCGACGCCACCCGAGATAATTAAATCGGCTTCACCACTTTTAATAGCACGAGCCCCCGTACCAACGGCATCAAGACCTGAACCACAAAGACGGTTAAGGGTGATACCCGGCACTTCAACAGGCAAACCGGCTAAAAGTGCGCTCATACGTGCTACGTTACGGTTATCTTCACCTGCTTGGTTAGCACAGCCGTAATAAACGTCATCTACAGCAGTCCAATCGACAGCGGGATTACGCTCCATCAAGGCGCGCATTGGTACCGCGCCTAAATCATCAGCTCTAACTGTAGCTAATGAACCGCCATAGCGACCAAAAGGTGTTCTGATCGCGTCACAAATAAATGCATCTGTCATGTTAATTCCTTACTTCTTAAGAACTATATTCTTAGCTATCGGATTACTCACCTTTAAAACTAGGTGTACGTTTTTCCATAAAGGCACTTACACCTTCTTGATAATCAGCCGTTTGACCTAAGGTACGCATTGCTTCTTTTTCAAGTTCTAATTGCAGATGCAATGGATTAGAAAAAGAGTCGTTAAGTAATTTTTTTATCATCGCTAAGCCTTTAGTTGGCTGCGTCGCAAGATGTTCTGCCATGGTTAATGTTTCAGTCATTAATGCTTCATCATCAACACATTGCCAGATCATGCCCCAGTTCATTGCTTGCTCGGCTGATAATTTATCACCGAGTAAGGCTAAGCCTTTAGCACGCGGTAAACCTAATGCGCGCGGTAAATTAAAAGTACCACCTGAGTCGGGGACTAAACCGATTTTGCAAAATACTTGCACGAATTTAGCACTACGGGCGGCAATAACAATATCACAGGCTAAAGCAATGCTAGCACCAGCTCCTGCTGCCACGCCATTAACTGCACAAAGTACCGGTTTTTCTAGTGTCATAATGCTTCGAATGAGTGGGTTGTAATTTTTCTCAACCGACTCACCTAAATCAGGCGCTTCATCCGTTACTGCCACGGAACGATCACTTAAGTCTTGTCCTGCACAAAAGCCACGACCTGCGGCAGTGATCACCAAACAACGCACCTCTTTATTGGTACGTACATCTGTCATCGCTTGACGAACTTCCTCATGCATTAAGGTATTAAAGCTATTTAAGGTACTTGGGCGATTAAAGGTAAGCGTAGCTACACCTTTATTGACTTGATAGATAATGGTTTCAAATATCATGTTAAAAATCTCTTTTAGTTTAACCTAGCTTCAGCAGTAGAAATCGTGAAAAAAGTGGTGACCAATAGTGTGCATAGCATAACTAAAAAATTTGGCATCACCTTATTGGTGATGAAAATTTCTTTTGCATAGCTAGGTGCATCAGTGGCTGCCGCTATTTTCCGTGTTTCTACTGCTGATTCTAGGTTTAAGCTTCTTTTCTTTCAACTAAGGTCATGATGTCGTAGATTGCCACAATATCTTCATGTTGGTTTGTTACTTGTACATCCCAAACCACGACACCCGTTGTAAACATGTCTTCAGGACGTTTATCTTTTTTGATTTTTTTCTTAGCGGTAATTTTTACCTGAATGGTATCACCAATTGCTACAGGCTCGATAAAACGTAAGTTTTCTAAACCATAGTTGGCTATAACAGGCCCCGGCGCTGGATCGACAAACATACCCGCAGCGGCTGAAATAATAAAGTAGCCATGAGCAACACGCTTACCAAAGAATGAATCTTTTGCAGCCATTTCATCAAAGTGGGCATAAAAATGATCGCCAGATAAACAACCAAAATTAACAATGTCAGCTTCGGTTACCGTTCGACGATGAGTCGTTAAACTTTCACCCACTTTTAACTCTTCAAAGTACATGCGAAAAGGATGTTTGTCGCTACTAGTTATTTTAGCACCAGCGACGTATTCTTTGCCAATGGCCATTAACGTTGTTGGTGAACCTTGAATAGCGGTACGTTGCATATAATGTTTAATAGCTCGCGAACCACCAAGCTCTTCACCGCCACCAGCACGACCAGGACCACCATGAACGAGTGAAGGTAATGGTGAACCATGACCTGTAGACTCTTTCGCACAGTCGCGGTTTAGTATTAGCATACGACCATGATAAGCAGCTGCGCCCATCACTATTTTCGCCGCTTCGCTGTCATCATAAGTAACAATAGAGCCAACTAAACTACCTCTACCTAAGTGAGAAATCTTGATTGCTTCATCAATAGAGTTATACGGCATAATTGTACTAACTGGGCCAAACGCTTCAATGCTGTGTGGTGCATCGGTTGTTAATGGTTCTGCGCAATATAATAACGTTGGTGGGTAAAATGCGCTTTCGTCGACGTTGTCACCAATAAGTGTCATTTCGGCATTATTACCACCGTAAATTACTTCACAGTGCTCTGCTAGTTGGTCAACTGTGGCACGAATGTCACGGCGTTGTGAGCTACCCACTAATGGCCCCATTCGCACGCCTTCCGCTGTTGGGTCACCTAAAGTTATTTTGTCTAAACGCGCTTTTAATGCGTTACTTACCGCTTCGACCTTGTTAGCAGGTACTATGATACGACGAATAGCGGTACATTTTTGACCGGCTTTGACCGTTATTTCTCTGCTAACTTCTTTTATGAACAAGTCAAACTCAGGGTCTTCAACGTCAACAGTTTCCCCTAATATTGAACAATTTAATGAATCAGCTTCCATGTTAAACGGAATGCTGTTGTCAATAATGTTCGGATGAGCACGTAGTTTTTTACCTGTACTGGCTGACCCAGTAAAGGTCACCACATCTTGTTCATTAAGTAAGTTAAGTAAATCACCAACACCACCACAAATGAGTTGAATTGAACCTTCTGGCAATAAGCCGGAGTCTATAATATCTTCAACCATGGCTTGTGTTAAATAAGCGGACGCGGTTGCAGGCTTAACAATGACGGGTACACCCGCAATTAAACTAGGTGCTATTTTTTCTAACATGCCCCAGCAAGGGAAATTAAAAGCATTAATATGCACTGAAACGCCAGGTTTTGAGGTAAGGATATGACGACCAATAAAGGTACCATTAGCTGAAAGTGGCTCGGGCGGACCTTCAACAATAAATTTTTCATTAGCAAATTCACGACGGGCAATACCTGAATAACTAAACATAGTCCCAAGACCACCTTCAATATCTACCCAGCCATCTAGTTTTGTAGCACCTGTTTTTGATGAAATCTCATAGAAGCGATCTTTCTTAGACATTAAGTATTTGCCTAAGTTTTTCAGTGCAGTCGCTCTTTCATGGATGGTTAACTCACGCAATGCTGGGCCACCAACATTTCTCGCATATTGCACCATTTTTTCAAAATCAATGCCGGCACTGCTGACTTGGCAGATAACTTCACCGTTAACTGCATTATAAACGTCGACACCTTGCTCTTGGCCTTCGAACCATGAACCACAATAATAACTTTTTGATTTCATATCTGTTCCCGTAATAAATATAGTAGATAAGAGTATTATTCTCTTAGTCTCAATAATTAGATGCATATATGATACACATATTTATAAATCGCATCAATAGTAGTATCATTAATTAAGCGTCAGTATGAGTGAACATTTAACCTTTACTCAGTAAGGTGGGTAAGAACAAATGGAATTCAGTAAATTTAACAACAATAATTGGCCGATAGTTATTTTTGTTTACTATATAAATAACAATAAAAATCGAAGAGGAACTACAAATGAACAAAGGCCAATTAATCGACAAAACAGCTGAAGACGCTGATATCATTATAGCTTCAGCAGGTCGTGCATTAGACAGTTTCATGGCTGAGATTACATTTCAAGATAGTTAAGGTAGGCAATTCGTCACGTATTGTGAAGCCATCAATGCAGATCCTTTTGAAGGTATTCGATTAATTCATATAGCTTCTTCAGTGATGTCCTCTGCCTTTAATTGACATATTTCACTCATCCTAACCCCTGTATAACGCCCAAGCAGAATCAACCAATAACGAATGTCATCTTTGCCGTATTTGTTGGCAAATCGGAATAATTCAGCTAACTGTTGGGCTGTATAAGCATTAAGTTTACTGGCTGATGATGTTTTATTCTCGATAAATTTTAAGCCATCAAAGGGGTTAATGGTTATGTCAGCATTATTAGCAATAACCCACCTAAAAAAAGCATTGAATTATTTAAGGTAACGATTAAAGGTTTGAATGGTTTTATCTTTTAACAGTGACTGTCTTAATTCAATCAGTACTTCTTTAGTGATTTTTGATTTAGGTAATAATTTTAATGAGCTTTCAATACGGGTGTATTCTCTAGCACACCATCTATGCCCATTCTCATTTAAATAAGCTTTTATCAGTACACCAAATTTAGGGAAGGAAGCAACCGCAGAAAACGATTGTGGCTTTGATGCTTTAGCGTCATAAGACACTTCTAGGGAGGTAGATTTATCTCCCGTACCTCTCATCGTGCCCTATAGAACATCTATAAGTAAATTAAAGACTTTTTTCTTGCAACGTGTCTTTAATGACTTCCACGTGGATTGATTGCGATACTAATAGATACCATTTCGACAATTTAAGTATGGAATATTTGAAGCAAGCATGTAGCACTCCATATAGCAAAACTGCTAAAAGGCGTGTAACTCATTGATTTAAGGGGATTGGGTGGCAACCCAAGCAGCCACACCTCGGCACATGAGTCGTCTGCTGCGGTTGCTTCCTTCCGGATCTGGCCGAGTTCACAGAGTATCATTGCGAGGGGACCGAAAGGGTCACCATAGATAGTTGCAGCTCTCACTGCAACGGCGCGAATTATCGCTAAAGATTTGGCTTGATGCAAGCGCTAGTTTTATAAATAAAATCGTTCGCTTGTTTTTTAAACAAACAAGCGAGTATATAACTTAGATTTCTCTACTATTTACGAACGTTGACGCGCTAAACGCTCATTAATCTCAAGTAAAACGGATTTGATGACAAGTAAGTTTTCTTTTCCTAAACGTAATAAGAGTTTGTCGGCATCATCTAACGCTTCTATTTCGGCATCTTTATAACGAAACATTACACTTGGGCGCACTAAATCTAATGATTCTTTTGGTATTTCCATATCTAGCACTTTAGTAATTGCATCATGCAATACGTCAGTAAAATTATCATCTGGATAACCAAGCTCTGCATATGCTTGATCTATCAGAGGTTTCATCTCGAAATACCATTGAACCAGCGTTTCACTGTCAAATGATCTTAGTAAATCAACATAAAGTGTAAATCGGCGTGTTGCCGATTCATCCCATTTCCAATCACTTGTTGCACCCTTTTTAATTTCATTAGCTAAAAATTTAGTATTAGGCTTGATAAGAGGGCTATGTTCGTACGCTAAATTACCTTGTGCAAAATTATCAGTGAAGACGACAAAACGACGGATCATATCTTTATTAATCACGAGTTTTAAAAGCTCTTTACGCCAAGTAAATGTTGGCAACTTTTCTTGTATCCATGCATCACTTTCATCTAAATTTGGCAAGACAGGTTCTGGTATCACTTCAACAATCGGTTCTGGTTCAACGGCAGGAACTATAATTTCGGGTTCTATTATTTCAGGCTCTGGCTCTGGTTTAACTTCAGCCTTAACAATAGGGGGTGGAGCTACTTCAACTATGATTTCTTTTTCCGTAGATGTAACATATAACCAAACTAAAGCAGCTAGTACTATAGCAATAATAACGGCAATTATGCCCCATGAGGTTTGTTTGCCTGTTTGCGTTTGATCTTCCATAGTTACCTATTATTCAATTTGTCTAAAGTAAGGAATGATGAGGACCCATTGCAACTCGTTTTCATTTCAGTTGCAAGGGAAATACATGTTCAACGTAATATTTCTTCTAAATTTTATTTCTCTATTTTAACTTATAATAACTAAACGATTATAATACTGCATCTTCTTGATTTTCAGGCATTGCTTTTATAAACGCAGGTATCTTGTTACAACGTTCAACAATAGCATTAATAAGAGGAAATTCTGACATATCCACCTTAAATCGATTTGCATTATAAACTTGTGGTACTAGGCACAAGTCAGCAATTGTTATTTGGTCACCGTAACAGTATTCGCCTGATACTTTTTTAAGTTTATCTTCTAAGGCAGTAAAGCCAATCCCCATCCAATGATGACTCCAAGCTGATTTATCTGATTCATCAACCCCTAGTGTTTTCACTAAATATTGTTGAACTCGTAAATTATTTACCGGATGAATTTCACAAGCTATATCTAGAGCAATCGCTTGAACTTGCGCTTTATCATAAATACTTTCAGGATAAAGAGGTGATTGTGAGCTTTGATTGTCTAAATAATCAAGTATAGCCATACTTTGATTTAACACCAGCTCACCATCATCTGTTTCATCAATCAAAGTGGGCACTAAATGATTTGGATTCAGTGCTATATATTCTTCTTTGTGTTGTTCGCCACCATTTTTAACTAAATGTACTGACACATATTCACAGTCAATGTTTTTTAAATGCAAAGCGATTCTTACGCGATAAGCTGCGGATGAACGCCAATAGCCAAAAAGTTTCATGTTATATCTCTATTCGTTATAGGTAGGAATGTTCTATATTTTTACGGTTTTCTTGTTAATGTCATATTCACGTAATTTATTCGCAATAGCCGTATGACTTAAACCTAATTTTTTCGCTAATTGTCGAGTACTTGGATAAGCCGGATATAGTTTTCTCAGTAAGTCTGCTTCAAAGCCTTTAACTGCAGCGTCTAATGTCCCTTCAAACTCTTGTTCTAAATAACCGTGTTCACGCGTATATGCAGGTAACTGCAAATGAGACGTCATTACAATACTACCTTCCATTAACGATACAGCACGAATTAATACATTTTCAAGTTGGCGTACATTGCCGGGCCAAGGATAGTGTTCAATAAAATCGCGGCAATCATCTGACATAGTGACAATAGTTTTACCAATACGTTGACCGAACTTCACGATAAAAAATTCTGCGAGTGGAATGATGTCAGAACGCCTATCTCTTAGTGATGGTATATTAAGGCCAAGAACATTGAGTCGGTAGTATAAATCTTCTCTAAAGTCACCTGTCGAGACCATATTCAACAAATCACAATTGGTTGAACTGATGATCCTCACATTAACTTTTATCTCTTCTTCGTCATTAACTCGTCGGAAAATACCATCTTGAATAACACGAAGAACTTTAGTTTGTAATTTTGGCGACATTTCTCCAACTTCATCAAGAAATATAGTTCCCCCATCTGCAGATTCAAATATTCCGCGCTTAGCTTTAATATCGCCTTGCGATCCAGCACCAAAAAGCTCTGTTTCGGCTGCGTCATCAGGTAATGCTGCACAACTTAACGTCATAAAAGGTTTGTTGCTTCGGTCACTCGCGGCATGACAAGCGTGAGCTAAAAGCTCTTTACCAGTACCAGTTTCACCGACGATGAGCATTGAAGAATCAAGCAAGGCCATACGTTTTGCTTCACGAATAACCTTACGCATAGAACCACTACTTGCTTGTATGCCTGCAAAATTATTTTCATTCGCTTGTTTAAAAGCACTTATCTGCTGACCTAACCGCGCTTCTGATTTTAAAATTAATACCGCACCGGCTAACACAGGTATATCACTTTGCTCAGTTACATGAATAGGCATAATATCAGCAACAAAATCATCATCTTGGAATTTTAAACGACGTGTTTGAGCAAGTACTTCATCAGCATCTAACCAACGGCTAAAGTTAAAACCTTTCAACCAATTGCTCACATTGTCGCCGACAATTTCATGTTCTTTACAGCCCATGATGCCTGCAGCGACCGTATTAATAATACGGATATCACCTTTTGAATCTATAGATATAAAGGGATCAGGAAAAGTTTTTATTAACGTTGAGAGTTCGTTGCGTTCACGTTCAGATGGCATAAAAGGGGTTGTTTTAACATCGTTTACACCTTCAATTAGACGTAAACGTGGCATAAACGTTTGTAATTCACTGAATTCTAAATCAGGAATGTTGATAAATATTTCACCGGGCTGTTTTAGTTCGATTCCACGTAAGTTGATCTTATGTTCAACAAATATTTCTAATACTTCTTGAGCAATACCTACTCGATCACAACAAACAATTTCTAAACGCATTCATCTTACCTCAATAGCCAAGTTTTCCTATTTGCTATTGTAAACTAATTTGTACAACAAAAAAAAGCCCCCTAGGTAGGAGGCTGTTATTATCAATGTAAGTAAATATTACAGAAGCCTATCGGTTTTTGCTGCACAAATAAAATCATTACGGTGCAGCCCTTTAATAGCGTGTGTCCACCAAGTAATTTTAACTTTACCCCACTCTAATAAAATAGCAGGATGATGAAATTCTTCTTCGGCTAATTCAGAGACTTTATTTGCAAATGCCCATGAAAGTTTGTAGTTTTTAAATTTATATTCGCGTTCAAGCATCATCACGCCATCACGGACCTCTGGGATCCAATCAGGTATTTGTGATAATAATGTTGGTAATTCTTCATCACTAACTTGTGGCGCGCCAACCTGGCATGCTTCACATTTTTGTACAGATAATTGCTCAGCCATCACTTTTTCCTTAACTTGCTTTTTTGATTTCTTTGGCTGGAAATTTTGTTGGATGCAAACCTAGCGCTTTTGCTTGCTCAACCAACGCCATAATTTCGGATACTTCATGTTTTCTTAAGTTATCTAAATCACTCACTTTATTTAACATATAATAAATGGGTTGCATAACATCAATTCGATAAGGTCTTCTTAATACGTCAAGTATTTCAAGCTTTTCACGTTCACTAATAACAACCATTATCTGATCAGCAGTTTTTTGACTTGGCTGAGTATTTTTTTTCTAACATGAGCAATTTTTGGTGTGTTTTCTTCAAAAGGAATGGGACGACAAAGTTTTATTGTTTGAATACCTAAACGTGAAGTTAACATGCCAGCACCTAAACCTTGAGCCATACGTGCCGATAATTTGCCCAACAATTCTGCTCCTACAAGATCGGCACCTAGATCTATGACTAACTCACTTGCGCCAGCATAAGCCATGTTAACAAAAACTTGTTTGATTAATTTTATCCGACTCCAATAACCAATTTTCAACCCGTATAGTCCTGCAATTTTATCGATCATTCTCAAGTTTCTCCAAAACATCAGCATCATATCAACTAATGCAATAGGGCTTAAAGCAACTAATACTACAGCTTCCGTAGAGAACTTTGCGACTTCCGCTAACGCTTTTTCATCAACTTTAGATAAAATTTCACGCGAATATAATTGCAATAATTCTTCATCACTGTATTCATCCTTAGCAAATAGCTCCCAACTCTTTTCATGTTCAGACATTAAGTCGCAGGGTAAATTCGCAGAAATACTTGCACACAAAACTTTAACATCGACGTTACGATGTTCAGCTAACTCAGATGACAAGATATTTTTGGCTTTATTTTGCGTAACTTGTTGGCGCTTAAATTGTCTTAAAGCTGAAAATTCTCTTATTGCTGTAGAGCCTACAATGGCTGATAACCCGAACAATAAAACGCCATACATTGAGGCTAAGATAGGAGATTGAGCAAATCCCTGTTGAAAAAAAGTAAAGGTTTCTACCGCCACAACCCCCGTAAAAACAATACCTACACTTCGCCATAACCACCGAGGTTTAGATTTTTCTTCAATATGTTCACTGTATTCAGTTAACGATAAGTCTTCTTCTGTTTGCCAATCATCATTTTCAACAACGACTTGCTGGTCAATTGAAGGCAAGTTACTTTTTTTTGTTATTAATTCGTCATTCTCAAACAATATTTGTTGTTGATACTTTTCATCAATTTCATTCATGTCATTTTATCTCCAAGCAAAAACTGCATCACTTGATCCATTCTTATTATTTGCGGGTTAACAGATCTGTTTACTATAAATCCATCATTATCAAGAGCATTTGTTGTTGTTACTTTTCATCAAGTTCATTCATTTCATTTTATCTCCAAGCAAAAACTGCATCACTTGGTCCATTCTTATTATTTGCGGGTAAACAGATCTGTTTACTATAAATCCATCATTATCAAGAGCATTTGTTGTTACTTTTCATCAAGTTCATTCATTTCATTTTATCTCCAAGTAAAAACTGCATCACTTGGTCCATTCTTATTATTTGCGGGTAAACAGATTTGCTTACTGTGAATCCATCATTATCAAAAGCATTTGTTGTTGATACTTTTCATCAAGTTCATTCATTTCATTTTATCTCCAAGCAAAAACTGCATCACTTGATCCAATCTAAGATGTGGTAAGCATTCATGCTGACCCACGGGTTCAAATGGGGAAAAGCGGATATACTTAAAAGTCTCTTTTTGCCAAAACTCCTCTTCTGGTAATTTACTTGGCACCGCGCCAGGGAAAACAGTAATAAGTTCACCATTTTCAGACCGTTTACCACGAAGTACCGGAATGTCTTGCCCTTGATAACGGCTCTTCCCTGCTTGGGTAGTTTTAACTGATGCCAATGCCAACGTTTTCATTTTTATGACATCATAATTCAGCTGATGTTGTGTTTGATAGACTAATTGATCAAGTAAGCGTACTAAATTTTTGTGCTGCTCGGGAGTAACATGATCGGCTTTGGTAGCTGCAAACAATAATTTATCTATTTTTGGTGCGAATAATCGAGAAAATATACTACTTTGACCATAACTAAAGCTTTGCATGATCATGGTCATTGCCATTTTTAAATCAGCAAAACTTTCAGGTCCATTATTTAATGGTGTTAAACAATCTGCCAAGACAATTTGTCGATCAAAATTTACAAAATGTTCTTTATAAAAAGCTTTGACCACACGTTCTTTATATTCAATAAATCTGGCTCTTAACATACCAATAAAACAATCATCGCTCGCATTTTGATAAGCATTTTTATCAATATTTTCAAAATTTGTGAAAGGAAAAAATTGCAAAATAGGCGCGTCTTCCAGTTCACCCGGTAAAATAAAGCGTCCGGGTTGAATAACCGATAAACCAAGCTCGTGACGAAAGTGTAAGAGAAGTTCAGTATATTCTTTTGCTAGATCTGCCAATAATTGTTCATCAATCGTTGCTAAAGGATCTATTTGATTAACTTTTTCAATGAAACTTTCAGCTGATTTAAATCTCGGCTGGGTATTAAGCAATTGTGTGGTTTGTTTCGACCACTGTTCAAACGTTTGACTTAACATCGGTAAATCAAGTAACCACTCACCTGGGTAATCGGTAATATCAAGATATAAGGTTGCTGTGTCGCTCGCATATTTTAACAGCGACTCTTTGGGTTTATATCGAATAGCTAAGCGCATTTCACTAATACCATGTGTAGGCTCAGGCCATGTTGGCTCCGCTTGAGAAAAAGCAGTCATTGCTCGGTCATATTCAAAACGACCAATATGTAAATGTTTTTGAGGAACGCGCTTCGCGGCAATAAATCGGCCTTGATGAACAACATTGAAAAAACCAAGTTGTGAATTATTTCCTTCATTGACAAGTTGATTGACTAAAGAAGTTATAAAGGCCGTTTTTCCACTACGACTTAGACCAGTAACAGCTAAAGTAACGTGTTGGTCAAGCGTTCGATTTAATAAATCATTCGCTTTTTGTTTCAATTTGTTGAGGTTTTTCTTATTTATAAATGCCATGAGTTCTCTTAAAGAGATATTTAATCCAAGACCAAAGCCTTAGTTACTATCAGTACTGTTTGGTTGCATTTAATCATAAAGATAAGTCATTAGCTCAAAGATCCCTTAATAAATAACAAAAAAAAGCGGCTAATGCCGCTTTTCTTAATTGCTGATCACAACTTATTAATTTCTCGAGAAACAGTAAACTCTGGTGATGTAACGTAACGTTCCATGACACGAACTTCTCTTTCTAACGATTTAAATTTACGCCTAATATCATGAAAGGCTTGTTTTGGTGGCTCTCCTGCCTGCCAAATACGAGACTTTACTTTAATCGATTCAGACGAAAGTTCAGCTTCTCGATGGTTTGCTTGTGCTGCATACTGTGATTGCGACTTTTGGGATTTTTGATCCTTTTTATTTAATGTGCCCGGCTTTTTATCTAAAATAAACCAGCCAGCAATATAAATAACAATAAACCAACCCATACCTAATAAGACACCTGAAACCACCAATATACGAACTAACCAAGTTTCCCAACCAAAGTAATCAGCTAAGCCTGCACAGACTCCAGCAATTTTTCCTTGGCTTGAGTTTCTGTATAATTCTCCACGGCGTTTTTGTGTCATACCTTATTTCTCCAATCTGGTGTTTCAGCATCTAAAATAGCTTCAAGTGTTTTAATTCTATCCGTCATTTTATCTGCTAATTCAGAAAGTTCTGATAATTGCGTATATTCTTCCTCACTAAACCCTTGATTTATCTGGCGCTTACTTCGGTAATGTAAAATCAACCAAATAGGAGCCACCAACAACATAAAAATGATGACTGGAACCATTATAAGTTCTTCCACAATACTTCTCCTTATCGTTATTCAATATCAACTGAGTTATTTAGCTTTCTTATCTGATTTCATTTTAGCTTTTAATTGCGCTAATTCATCATCAATATTTTCATCAGATTCTAAATCCGCGATTTCGTCAGCTAATGATTTACTGCCTAAATCAAGAGATTCAACCTGCGATTCAATATCATCTATTTTACGTTCATAGCTATCGAAGCGGTTAAGTGCATCATTAACTCGTCCACTATCAATATTCTTTTTTACCTTTAAACGAGAAGTAGCGGTTTGCTCTCTCATAATAATAGCTTTTTGTCGAGATTTAGCATCTGCTAATTTTTCTTGTAACTGAGAAATTTCACTTTGTAATTTAGTGATGTGGTCATCCACATGGCTCAGCTCGTCTATAAGTGATGCTGCATTTTCACCACATTTTTTCTTTTCAATTAAAGCTGCTCTTGCCAAATCGTCACGGCCTTTACTTAATGCCAACTCTGCTTTTTCTTGCCACAACTGCTCATCCTTTTCAAAACGCATAGCTTGACGTGCTAAATCTTTCTTATCTGCTAAGGTTTTAGCAGATGACGAACGCACTTCAACTAAAGTATCTTCCATTTCTTGAATGATCAGTCGTACCATTTTTGCAGGATCTTCTGCTTTATCTAACAGGCTGTTAATATTCGAATTAATAATATCTGTAAACCTAGAAAAAATACCCATAACAACTACCTCATTCATTTATTTTATTTAATTTTACTATTATCCTTTATTCATGTTCTACGCCAAGTTTTATTATTAACTTAACCTTATGTTTTAAAAGTAATTATTATTAATTAAAAAAACACTTCAAACCTGATGATTAATAAAATACACTATTTGTTAGTGAAATAAACCAATTATTAGGTCAAGCAATGTCTCGTTTTAACCAAAAGGACAATCTTCTTGGACAAGCAAACAGTTTTCTTGAAGTTTTAGAGCAAGTATCACAAATAGCTCCTTTGAGTAAACCTGTACTTATTATTGGAGAAAGAGGCACAGGTAAAGAACTCATTGCTGCTCGTCTACATTACTTATCTAAACGTTGGGATCAAAACTATTTAAAGCTCAATTGTGCTGCACTCAATGAAAACTTATTAGAAACAGAATTATTTGGCTACGATAGCGGCGCATTTACCGGAGCGAATAAACGTCATGAAGGTCGCTTTGAGCGAGCTGATAATGGCACATTATTTCTCGATGAAATAGCGAATACCTCAGGTCTTATTCAAGAGAAATTATTGAGAGTGGTTGAATATGGAGAGTTTGAGCGCGTTGGCGGCTCGAAAACTATAAATACAAATGTTCGCTTAGTTGCAGCAACCAATGAAGATTTACCCACTTTGGCTGATGCCGGTGAGTTTAGAGCTGATTTATTAGACCGCCTCGCCTTTGACGTAATCACGCTTCCACCGCTTAGAGAACGACTAGAAGATATACTTCTGCTAGCAGAAAACTTTGCGATGAGCATGGCTCGTGAATTAGAGTTTGAACTTTTCAGCGGTTTTACCGAAAAAGCTAAACGTTCAATGCTTGATTATGATTGGCCAGGTAATGTTCGCGAATTAAAAAATGTTGTTGAACGAAGTGTTTACCGTTGTAACAATCCGCATTTACCTGTTCATGATCTCGTTATTGATCCTTTTGAATCACCATACCGCCCTTCTCAACGTATTAAAACTCAAGACAGGCTTCCTGTTAAAATTCAAACGACTGGTGAAGATAATAAAGAAGAAAAGCACCAGGAAATCATCCAGCAACAAACGCCGATGAGTAAATCATTAGAATTTCCTCTATCGTTAAAAGACCTTTCTCAGGACTATGAGATTGATCTGATTCAATCAGCTTTAGAAAATTGTCAGTATAATCAAAAGAAAACTGCCGATGCACTCAAATTAACCTATCATCAACTGAGAGGTTACTTGAAAAAATATAACTTATTAGAAAGTGCAGTAGACGAAGGGTAGTTTAGTTTATATGTCGATATTAGCTGTTAAACAACACTTGTTAAGAATAATATTATTACCCTTTTTATGTCTGATATCGGCATGTAATACTGATAATGATGAGTCGCTAAGTAATCATAGTATTGTGTATTGTTCTGAAGGTTCTCCTGAAAGTTTTAATCCTCAAACCGTAACTTCTGGTACAACAATTGATGCTACGTCAAACCAAATATATAACCGATTGATTTCATTCAGGGGTGATAAAAACACAATTGCACCTTCACTAGCTAAGTCTTGGCATACAACACGTGATGGCAAAATGATTACATTTTATTTGCGTAAAGACGTTGCCTTTCATACTACAAATTATTTTACTCCAACCCGTTTTTTTAATGCTGATGATGTATTATTTAGCTTTAATCGGATATTGATACCTGAACATCCTTTTCATCAAGTTTCTGGTGGGAAATATCCTTTTTTTCAAAGTGTTAGCTTTTCAAATGTTGTTAAAAGCATCGAAAAAATCAATGATTATACTATCCGTTTTAAATTCAAATATGCTGATAGTTCGATATTGGCAAACATAGCCAGCGATTTTTCGGTGATTTTGTCGAAAGAATATGCTGATAGCCTAGTGAAAAAAAATATTAAGCGCGAAATTGATACTTTACCTATTGGCACGGGTCCTTTCAAACTAAAAAAATACCGTCCAGGTGCTTATATTCGTTACGCTACACATCAACAATATTGGGATAAACCCAGTACGCTTGAGCAACTTATTTTTGATATAACCCCAAGTAACACAGGACGTTTAACCAAATTACTGGCTGGCGAATGTGATGTTATTGCTTTTCCAATTGCCCATGAAAAAATAAACAGTAAGCCAGAATTAGAGCTTGAAGCGGTGACATCTTTTAATGTCGGATATCTTGGTTTTAACACGCTCAAGCCCCCCTTTGATAATGTGAAAGTGCGTCAAGCAGTTGCATTAGCCGTTAATAAACAAGCGATCATTGATACGGTATACCAATCTAAAGCTGATATGGCACACAGTTTATTGCCCGCAACGTCCTGGGCATACAATAAAAGTACGTTGCCTCAAACTTACGATGTATCCGAGGCAAAAAGATTAATGACCGAAGCTGGGTTTCCTAATGGTTTCACCATGAATTTATGGGCTTTACCTGTACAACGAGCCTACAATCCAGATGCAGTTACTACGGCAAAATTAATTCAAGCAGATTTAAAAAAGATTGGAATAAGTGTACTCATTGAAAGTTCTCTCGATATGGGCTCTTTCCTTGAACAGTTATCGAAAGGTGAGCATCAGAGTGTTTTATTAGGCTGGTCTGCAGATCATCCTGATCCCGATAATTTTTTCACTCCATTGTTGAGTTGTTCTTCAGCAGAAAGTGGTAACAACCGAACATTTTGGTGTAATGAAGATTTTGACGATTTGATACAACAGGCCCTACAAACAACGAATGTGACACAACGAAAAGAATTTTATTCTCAAGCACTGACCCTTATTTCTCAAGAGGTTCCACTTATACCGATTGCTCATTCTAAAAGATTCCAAGCAAGAAACGATTCAGTGAAAGGAGAATTGTTATCTCCCTTTGGTGGAATCGACTTTAGTAAGGTGAGTAAGAACTAATATGCTGACATTTACCTTACGTCGTCTCAATTTATTCATTTTTACTATTTTCTTACTGACTTTGCTGTCTTTTAGTTTAAGCTTCTTATTTCCCGGTGAGCAATTGATTAATATTTCTGGACAAATCAACGCTACTCCAGAACAACTCATTATTCTAGCTGAGCAATATCAAAGTCATAACAACATTTTTCAACAATATTTTACCTATGTAAATCACCTTTTTAGTGGCGATTTAGGTATTTCAATGGCGAGCCAGTTATCCATTAGTTCTGAAATTATAAGTGTTTTACCCGCAACCATTGAACTCACTTTAGTGGCGCTATTCATTGCGATGGTATTAGGTATTCCTATTGGATTTTTAGCAGCAATTAACCATAGAAAAGCGACAGATAATATTATTTTAAGTATTTCAATGATCGGTTATTCGATTCCGGTTTTCTGGCTAGGCTTATTAGCCATACTTATTTTTTCTATACAATTAGGTTGGTTGCCATCTGCAGGTCGAATCAGTTTACTTTTTGAAATTGAACATGTTACCGGTATTCAGTTTATAGATATCTTAATAAGTGAAAGCCCTTATAAATGGCAAGCATTTATGGATGCTAGCGCTCATATTTTTTTACCAGCCTGCGTCATCGCTTTAGCGCCAGCCACCATATTTGTTAGATTAGCACGCACAGCAATGATGGATGTCTTAGACAGCCAATATATACGTGCCGCCAAATCAAAAGGCTTAAGCTTTAGTCAAATAATTTATCATCATGCGATAAGAAACGCCATGGTACATGTTATTCGTGATGTTGGTTTACAATTCGCCAACCTAGTCACTATAGCGATGGTCACTGAAGTCATATTTAGTTGGCCGGGTATTGGCCGCTGGTTGATTGAAAGTATTTTTCAGCGAGATCACACTGCAATTTTAGGTGGGCTTTTGGCACTTTCTAGTTTTATTTTTATTGTGCATATTATTACCGATTTTATATATGCAGCACTTAATCCGTTAGCAAGAGATAGTCGTCATGGCACGTGATAAAATATATTCAGAGGAAGAATTTCCATCTCCTTTATTACAGCTCTGGCATAATTTTAAGGAGACTCCTGTAGTGATGATTGGCTTTAGTTGTTTTGTTTTCCTAACAATTTTAGCCATATTTTCACCAATAATTACCCCTTATACTTCAGTTGAAAATAACTTAGATTTTTTATTGCTCCCACCAGCATGGCACCCTGAAGGAAACGTAAGCTTTTTATTAGGTACTGATAATTTAGGCCGTGACATGTTATCTCGTCTAATGCACGGAACTTCACTGACCTTTGGCTTGAGTTTTGTCGTTGTCATTATTTCTCTTGTTATTGGCATGATTATTGGTTCTTTTGCAGCGTTAACATCCGGTATAAAATCAAGTTTCCTCAATCATTTTCTTGATGTGATCTTATCGATTCCTTCTTTATTATTGGCAATTGTTATTGTTGCTATTTTAGGCCCAGGTTTAAGTAATACGTTATGGGCAATAATTATCGTACTTATTCCCCAGTTTGTGCATATAACACGTAATGCTGTAAAAGAAGAGTTCAGCAAGGATTATGTACTCGCCTCACGTTTAGATGGTGCAAGTTCGTTCAGAATTTTATTTCATTCAGTATTTCCTAACATATTGGAAAAACTGATCAGCCAAGCAACCCTCGCTCAGTCATCGGCAATACTTGATATTGCAGCGTTAGGTTTTCTTGGTCTTGGAGCACAAATCCCCATGGCTGAATGGGGCGCTATGTTAAAAAACGGCATTGATTTATTCTATATTGCTCCTTGGACTGTTTACCTACCAGGTTTAGCTATCCTTTTTGCCGTGGTTGCAACCAATTTAGTCGGTGAAGGTATGAGACACGCACTTAAAATAAGCAGAGAAGCTTAATGAACCTTTTAGATATTAGAAATTTGTCTATTGTACTTAAGTCAGCGACTAACCCTATTTTAGCAGTTGACCGTGTTAGCTTAACCATGAAAGAAGGTGAGGTTCGTGGTTTAGTGGGCGAATCTGGTTCTGGAAAATCATTATTGGCTCAAGCCATTATTGGCGTACTTGACGATAAATGGCAAGTAGATGCTGACAGGTTTCATTGGCGAGGTAATGACTTAATGCGCTTATCGTTAGATGAGCGAAAAGCTATTATCTCAAAAGATGTTGCTATGATATTTCAAGAGCCTATGGCATGTTTAGACCCAACGATGACAATAGGTGAGCAGCTGGCCGAGGCCGTTGATTGCGATCAATTAACGGGTTATTTTTGGCAAAAGCAACAACAGCGTAAAAAAAATGCAATTAGCTTATTACATAAGGTTGGTATTAAACAGCACGAAGTTTGTTTAAAAAAATATCCTCATCAACTTAATGAAGCTTTGTGTCAGCGGGTAATGATAGCTATGGCACTTGCAAAACGCCCTATCCTCTTAATTGCTGATGAACCCACAGCTTCGATGGAAAGTACCAATCAAGGACAAATTTTTCGCTTATTAGCCAGTTTGAATCAGCTGAAAAATATGTCGATATTATTGATCAGCCATGATCTTGAAAACGTTACTCATTGGACAAATACCATAACAGTAATGTATAGCGGACAATTTGTTGAAGCAGGAACAACTAAACAGATATTTCAACAACCTTTCCATCCTTATACCAGAGCACTGGTTGATAGTAGCCCGAAAGCAAATATGAACTTACCTTCTAAATCTCGCTTAATGGCGCTGCCCGGAAGTATCCCTATATTACAGCATTTGCCAATAGGTTGCCGACTGGGACCAAGATGCCCGAAAGCTCAACAAGCATGCGTAATAGCTCCTAAAGTTTCAAATTCTCATGGTCACCAATATAGTTGTCACTTCTCGTTAAAGGGAAGTTATTAATATGCCCACACTTTTGCAAGTCAGCAATTTAAGTAAATCGTTTAAATTAAGCGGCAACTGGTTTAATCGAAAAACATTTACCGCATTAGACCCGATATCATTTGAAGTAAAAGCTCACCAAACCTTAGCGATTGTTGGAGAGACAGGTTCAGGTAAATCAACTTTAGCGAAATTATTAGTAGGTGCAGAAATACCTACAACCGGCCATATAAAACTCAATGGCCAAACATTACAACCGGGTAACTTTAAGCAACGATGTCAACATGTTCGCATGATATTTCAAGACTCTGGTACAACATTAAATCCGAGCTTAACCATAGGGCAGCTACTCAATGAACCCTTAGTGCTAAATACGGACTTAACTGAAGAAGCTCGTCATTCATTAATACGTGAAACATTACAAAAGGTGGGATTGCTCGCTGATCACATGAATTTTTATCCACACATGTTCTCAGGTGGACAGAAGCAACGTATTTCTTTAGCTAGAGCAATTATATTAGCACCCCAAGTTATCATCTTAGATGAGGCTTTAGCGTCGTTAGATCCGTCTTTACGTTCTCAGATGATTAATTTATTGCTAGATTTACAAGAACAGATGGGACTTGCTTATATTTTAATATCTCATAATTTAGGTATCGTTCGACATTTTAGCGATGAAATAATGGTATTAAGTCAAGGGCAAGTTATGGAGATGGGTAAAACATCAGATATTCTAAATAAACCAAAGCATAAATATACAAAAAAATTGATCATGAGCCAACGTTTTCAACTTTCACATCGTTAAATGATTTAAGAAGCAACTTTTTGTCTAGAACAATAAAGCCAGCATTATGCTGGCTTTATACTTGCAATACTTAATAAAACAGTATTATTTATTTGTCTGCGCGACCCATAAATTTCCGTTCTTCAGTATTCACTTTAATTTTATCACCTGTTGAAATATGCTCAGGTACTTGTACCGTTAAACCAGTAGATAAAATGGCTGGCTTAGTACGTGCTGTAGCCGAACCACCTTTAATTGATGGGTCTGTTTCTGTAATAACTAACTCAACACTTGGCGGTAAATCAATCCCAACCGCGGCACCATCAACGATAATAACCGACATACCTTGGGTATCTTCGCTGATAAACAAAATTTCATCGGCGATACTTTCTTTATTTAAGTTGTATGGCGTGTAATCTTCATTGTCCATAAACACATATTCATCACCATCAATGTATGAAAACATCGCTGGACGACGGCTTAAATCAGCAAAATTAAGCATGTCAGAGTCTTTAAAAGTCTCGTCAACCTTTCCACCAGTTACCACATCGTACATACGCATGCGATATAAACTACCACCTGCACGACCTTGAGGAACTGAACGTTCTATATCTCTTACAATAAATACTTTACCGTTATGCTCTATAGCAGCATTTTTCTTTATATCACTGGCCTTTGGCATGGATATTAATTCCTAAAATTAAATGTGAGGGAAAAATAACACGAACTAACCATGATGAAAATGCTTAGTCCGCTAATTATAGCTATTTTCAATGATTTGAACCGCGATTTAAAGGCTTTTTAAAATATAATCCAAACCGCCTGTTATAGAAGCCACTTGTGCAAGGTTACAGTTTTCATTATCAGATTTAGGGCTGTCTGGATAAACTTCAGTTGTGGTCATGTATTTAGCATCTGTTAAGCCCATACATAAACCTAAATCTCTAGCCGCATAATTGATAACACCAAACTGTTCTAGCGGCACACCAATCAGTTTACCGCTTTCATCTGCAGGAGCAATATGGGTAACTTTTTCAACTGCATCTATAATTGCTTTTTGAAAGTCACCTGCCGGTGTCACGCTATTACCGACTAAATAAAAACCATCAGGTATATCCCATGCTTTTTGATCTATTGCATCACGCGCAGATAGCGCTGGTCGGAAAGTAGAATTGTCAGTATCTGTGGTTTCATGTAAATCAATATGCACAAAAATATCAACATCAAGTTCAGCTACACATTTCATAATAGCTGCTGATTCTTGTGCTGGGCTATTCTGATAAAAAGAGCGATTCGGATCTATCGCTTTGGTATTCCACCGGTTAACTGTTTCGTAACCCCAAGGGCTGATGCAAGGTGCGACTATAATATTGAAATGCTCTGCATACTTATTAGCTTCGGTTTCAACGAAACGTATTGCACCTTGCACACCACTGGTTTCATAACCATGAACACCACCAGTAACCAGTACCGTTCTTTTCTCCGAATCCCAGTTTTTTGTTTTTATGACAAACATAGGATAACGAGTTTCATCAAGTGAAAGTGCGCCATATTGCTGAACATCAAAATCAGCTTTTAGCGATATTATTTTTTCTACCACTTCGTCTTGATATGAACGTTTAATCGTTTGTGCTTCAAACCATTGAACATTTTCTTTTTCGGTCCATTTTTGACCTGGCGTTCCGATAGGATAGTTTTCTTCTACGTTCATGTTGATTTTCTTCTGCTATCTATAAATTTAAATGAAGTTTACACGCAGAAAGGGGGAAGAGTTAGATCATTTTGATAAAATACGGTGAACTTGATAATAAAAAGGATAAAACTCCTAAACAAATTTTATCCTTTTCTATTTATAAACTATTGATGGCAGTTTATGGTTAAACTTCGCTAAATTTTTCCATTTTTTTGATGTTAGGCAATATGACTAATTGATAAGTTAATTGCGCCAGTAATACAATGTTCAAAAGGTAGCCTAGTGTTACTTTTTAAAACAATACATTAGCGCTTTTTAATTGTTTATTTAAGTAGTCTAGTTGTTTCTTAATTCTCAGAGCTTTAGGTTTGACACTTTGTACTTCCTTGACGATTTTATCTACGGGCCAACCAAGCGCCAACAGCAATAAGGCTATAACGGTTCCTGTTCTTCCTGTGCCTCCTTTACAGTGAATAGCCACCACTCCTTTATTATTTAATTCATTTAAAATGACGAGTTTGTGCTTTTCCCATTGGGATTCAAATACTTTACTGGGCGCTTCATCATCAATAATCGGCAATTGAAGCCAACTAATTTTGTGGTTATGACAAAGTTCAGGTAAAGAAATGACGTTATTACTGATCATTTCTTTATCAAACATTAAGGTAATTAACATGGATGTATCATTTTCCTTAAGTTGCTTTATTGACTCTTCAAGGCATACTGATTTAGTACCAGGGCAAGGCGTAAAGAGTAGCTTTGCTCCATTTTCCAACGTTAACATTTCAAAAGGATGTTTATTCACTTAATGCTCATCTTTTTTTTAATAGGTTAATGGTTTAAATTTATTCTCTGTCGGATTCATGCAATTTTATAACTGAATCCGAACGGTTTGAACGGCGTTTGCAGCAATCAAGACTTCAGCGTACTGACGACCAACTTGTAATGAATAACTTATAGGTTCTTTAGTAGTATTGAGTAATTGCACACTGATCAAACCATTATCATTCATCGCAGCGCTTGAGTGCAATGCATCTTCATCTAGGCCATCTAAGTGTTGATTAACTTGCAAAGCAGTATCACCGGGTCGAATAGTTTTGCTAAATTGTGCCAACACATAATAAATAGGCGTGTAATAAACTTCGCCAGTTTCAGTATCAATCATAATAGGTGCACCACAAAAGTTGCCCACGTGATTAGGCCCACCATGCTTATCTAACACTATATTCCAATCTATCCATCCTTCTAACCAATGATCTAGGCTAACAATAATATTACGAGCGTACCTATGTACTGGTGTATATATAGGATGATTTTCAGGCTTAGGTGCCCAAGTCGCGGTATACGCCCAGTCAGTGGCATTTTCATTCCACCAAAAATCGTCATTATTAAACCAGTTTGTTTCTTTGAAGCGAATTGGATCTAAGATACCTTCAGGCGCATCTTTGCCTAAGTCATCAATAGTGCCTTCGGTATGTATAATTGAGAACTCAGGAAATTTCTTATGTACCCGATCAAACACCTCTTCGTTTACTTGGTTGCTGCTCTCGTACCAGTGCACGGCTGTTCCATAAACATAAGCAGACGTTTCTTGGTCACCTAATATCTCATCTGTCCAATGTTCCATTTCATCACGATTTTGATCATAAATAAGAAGTTTCACCGCTTCATGAGCACTGGTTTTTAACTTAGGCCCTAAGTGGTCCTTAATAAAAGTACTCTGTGTTTTAGGGGTAAAATGCATGCTTTCCCATTGGCCACTGTTACCATGCGGCTCATTTACTGGTGTAAGCGCCCAAATATCAATACCTTGCTCTTGATAAGCATCAAGATACTTAATTAAGTAATCTGCATACGTAGCAACGTATTGTGCTTTTAACTCTCCACCGCTGCCTTGATGATTATTTTCCGGTGTCGGCTTGATGTAATAGTCTTCAATGGTTTTCATCCATGGTGGTGCTGTCCATGCTGAAGCAACAATTTTTAGATCCTTGTCAGCTTGTTTATTTTTTATTGCATAGGCTTCTTTTATCATAGGTAATAAATCGAACTGCTGATCTTTAATACCTGCGTGCTCTGAAGTGCTAAACCCATCGCTATCTACATCAATGCTAAACGAAGCTAAATTAGTATCATCCTTTTGCTCCGCATATGAATACCGACCGTCTACCGCAAAGTCTGTTGCACCTATATGAGTTCGCGCTAACGAGAAATTAGCGCCCTTTTCACCGTATATATTTTCCATCACTTCAGCCCTTTTATCCTTTTCTAAATGCGCTAAAACAAACGCTGAAGATTCTGTAAAGGATGTGCCAATGCCGACGATTTTTTGTTTTTTAATGTCAGGTCTTATAACAATAACTTTGCCAGAGGCTATGCCTTTTACAAAGGCTAAATTCGGCTGTGACGCTATTTTATCGCCAGCTTCACTCGTGAGTAAGATCTCTTGGGTCGTAGAAAGGTTATAATTAATATCCGCAGAGTTTTTGTTCATTTGTGATCCCTGATTTGCTGGTGAACAGCTTATCAATGTCAAAGAAATTATTGCTGTTAATGACAATTTTTTTATGAGTTTTGTTTCAATGTTTTTCATTTTAGGACACTCAGTTTATGAGAAAATGATAAAGAAAAGGTTATAGCTATCCTAAATAACTTAGGAAAAAGCTACTTTGATAAAATTAGCTTGCCAAACATACCGGCATCTATCCAACCACGGTCTGGGGCCCCGCCAACAGCAGATTCAGAGCCAATAAAATTTTCACGTAATTCACTACCATCGTTATCACAATAGGCCACCATGAGCCCCATCACTTTTCCTGCAAATAGTGCTACCGGTTTGTTATCAGCGCTTGAATCTTTATACTCATCGGTATAAATATCGATGCTTAGCTCCCAAATAACGGTATTACCTTGTTGTTTCCAGTTACTTTCAACATGATGCGAATAATTCTGAGGCTGTTTATTGGTTCCTATATCAATCGCTTGATTGTCTAACGACATATGATAGGCAAACGCATTATGGTTATATTGATGGTCACCTCCAGAGAAGTCTTCATCTAAGAAAATTTCTAAACAGTCATCATCCCAATATTGCGTTAATGGATCGCGATGAGTATCAATTAAGATGTCATCAATTATTTCAGCCATTAAATATAATTTGGATTGAGTCCAAACAACTTTGTATCGACCTTGAAAGTCTTCTTTCGAAAATTCAGGGCCTAACCAACGTTGATCGAGTTTCTGCCATTTGGCTGATTGCCAAACGCTCTCGTTGGCAACACCATCAACCTTAGGCGCTTTTTCAGCATACGGTGCATAATAATTTAGTCGGTTAGGGCCATGGTTATCAGCTGCATACGTGGGAAATATCAGTGCAAGAGAAAAAATTGAAACAATGTTTAATAGTTTAATACTTAACATTTCAGCTACCTTAAAAGATGATTATTGCTTGTTTTATTAAGCGAAAATTCTGTGGTATTAATCATCTAATGAGATGTTGTTTTTAACAATAGTATTACGGCAAGGGGGATTTAAAGCGCGGTGGGTTGGTCAAAAATATGAATGGATAGCATTAACTTGAGATAAATGCTTGAAAATTGACAACTTGCTGTTATCAATTTTCATATACACATAACACTACATATCAGTTAAGAAATTTTTGATGACTTCTCGGTAATTCCGGCTAACTTTAACTTGATCATATTCACCCAACTTAAGAAAAAACTCTCCTTTGGTATGAGGAATAACTTTCTGAATATAATTAAGGTTAACAATGGTCGAACGATGCACCCGTTTAAACATTTCCGAATCTAAATCTTCTAACAAGTTCTTTAAAGTACATCGTTTTATATGAGTAACCCCTTGAGCATGCACACACACATAATCTCCGGCTGCATCAACCCACTCTATATCTGTTTGTTTTAATAAGGTTATATCGTCTCTGTCTTTAATGACAATTTTACGCTCAACTTTACCCGTATCAACCTTATGTAGGCTCATACTATTAACTTTGGTATTATCGGGGTTTTCTCTTCCATTAATAGTGTCAATCGCGCTAATAATACGTGATTTATTTAAGGTATCTTCATCGGTTTCACATCGTACTAATGCCCGTTGAATGGCGCGTTGAATACGCTCTTCATCAATAGGTTTAAGAATATAGTCGACAGCATGCACATCAAAGGCGTCTAAAGCATATTGCTCAAACGCTGTAATAAATACCACCATAGGAACAATGTCAGACTGCAGCTTTTTTATCACGCCAAAACCATCAATGCCTGGCATTTGTATGTCTAAAAACATCAAGTCTGGCGCTAAATCCATGGTTGATTGAATAGCTTCTCGACCATTTTTACATTCTGCAACAATCTCTATTTCAGGAAATTTTTTTAATTTCGCACGCAAAAGATTGAGCGCTAATGGCTCATCATCAACAATAATCGTTCTTAATTTAGTCATAAATTTAACTCACCGTTATTGAGTTTGGAAATGGCTAGTAGATGTTTTGTCATCGAGCTTTTCAAAAGGAAGCTTAATGATAGTTTTCAATCCACCTGATGGAATAATATTAAGGTTAAATACGTAGTCATCTGCATATAAAACCTTAAGTCTTTCATCAATATTACGTAAGCCAACACCTCGACTTGTTTTTCCTTTCATTTTGTTTCCATCTACTCTTGTTCCAGAACCCGTATCACTGAGTTCTAACACTAACATATCATCAACGACATCAGCTCTGAGACTGATGGTGCCACCATCTTCATTTTGCGCAATCACATGTTTCATTGAATTTTCAATAATAGGCTGTATGAGTAAGCTTGGAATTAACGCAGTCTTTGCTTCATTGGACACTTTGAAATCTAACTTTAGCCGATCACCAAAACGCGTTTTCTCAATTTCTAAATATAAGTTTAGCGCTATAATCTCAAATTCTAAAGCTATTTTAGTATCTGGGTTATTATCTAAAGAATAACGTAAGAATTTACTTAACTGTACAGTCATTAATTGCGCTTTTTCTGGAGACTCACATTCAATCAAAGAGTTAATAGCATTGAGTGTATTACAAAGGAAATGAGGATTTAGTTGATAACGTAACATTTTAATTTTTGCATCTCGAGCGACTGACTGAGCGTTCACCCTTTTTAATTGTTCTTCTTTAGCTTCAGCAGCTTTTGAAAGTAACATTTTATGTTCATACTGCAACAGTTGATAGTAACGAATACCATGAAAGAAACCTGTCCAACAGAAAAAGATAAATATACTACTAAAATACCAACCACCAAACTCGTCCCAGTGTCCATCAGAGCTCGTTAGCTCTATATAGAGTTCGACTCTTATAAGTGTCCAAACAAAAGAAATACATATTACGGAAACGATGCTAACAAGTACGCGGGTAAAAATAGGAGAGTTCCAACACCTCATAAAAATCCAATAAAGTGGCAATGAACATACTATGCCTACAACAGACTGCCAAAAGGTGTGGTTCAGGTGCTCCACATCGATTTGAACATACCAAAGTGTTAATGAGATTAGACTAATTAAGGAAACGAAAGACCAAAAGCAAACTTGTAAAGCCCAGAAAAGATATTCTGGTTTTTTTGAAATAAATTGATTTATACGTAGTAATGGGTTATCAGACATATTTTCTCCGAAATCATCTGATGTAATACTACTCTTTCCACCGCAGATGGTCGAATAAAAACTTCCTCGTCATCGCTGTAAAAGTCCATTTCATCTCTTCGATATTAAAAGTTTCTCAAACAAACGAATTATGTAGGTCGATAAAGTATTTTTAAATATCTAAATATAACAATTTTTTATCCGTAATTATCAAAATAACAAAACCATTCAAAATTATATAAAATAAGTAGTGTTAGTGATTATGGGTATACACATTTAAGCATTGAGCCAAAGAATTTTTGGGTTAATTTCCTTATGGTACTATACCTATTTGCCGGCACTCAGCGATAATAACGATTAAGATCAAATGTAAATTTAAGGGAAAACAAACTGATGCACAATCCATTGATTATTCCAATACTGGCATATTTGAGAAAACAGAACAGTGTCTGTTCACTGGTTGATTTGGTAAATCTATGTGATCACGATCTTCTTTCACTGATCGACAAAGATGTCGATTTTCAAATAGTCATTTTTCAAAAAAATTTTTTTGTGATGAATGCACTCTATCAAATTCAAAGTGATATTCAAACGGAGAGGTTTTCACTAACAATTCTTCCGTTGGAGATATTTATGCTGCCTTATAACGATGAAAGTAAAAGTGCACTGTCCAAGCGTGATATTGATCTGGCTAATTATTATTTGAATTGGTCTAACTTAAATAGCATTACAACTGAAGAAATTGAGGCCCTCTTTACCAGTTTTTGGCAAAAGTATAGTGCAGTAGATAAGGTTAAAACTGCTCTGAATACCTTAGGATTATATCAAGATGTTGATTGGCTTGAGGTGCGTCAGGCTTATAAAAAGAAAGTGGCTATTAGTCACCCTGATAAAGGTGGTTGTGCAGAACGCTTTATTGAAATTCGCGAAGCCTATGAAGTGTTAAGTTTCATTTACCGTAGAACTTAACATTTAGAAATTGTTTTATGCGAGAGGCAGATACCTAAACCAATAAACTTAAAAAACCAAGCCGTTTCACTGCAACTTTTTTCAGTAAAACGGGTTGGGTTTTAATTTTAGAACTTTTTGATTTAGCGTAAACTAGGCAACTGCATCTTTATTATTGTTAATATTTATAATTTTGTTTGGATAAATATCTTTCATCACTAATTTAGGGGTACGGTCAACTTTAAATAATCCCCAGTGTTTTTCAGGCTCTAATTGATCAGGAGATCCTTTCCACGGTTCATCAAATGCTTCAAAGACAAAAGTGAGTATTTTTTCTTCAGTTGTCCACGCAAGTAATTGCTCATAGTATTGAGCCTGCAACGCTTCATTCGCATTCCACGGTTCTATACCTCGTCCGTTTGATGCAGTTGTCCAGCCAGCTTCTGTGATGATCACCGGTTTATCTGGATAATGATTAGCAACACTATAATAATTTTGTTTCGTATATTCGAGCGCATCTTCCATCGTCCTATATTCCCAGGCTGGGTAGGTATGAATAGAGATAAAATCTAGTTCAGCAACCAAAGGTTCTAGTTTATAAGTCCAAGGAACATAATTTTCACAAAAGGTAACCGGCTGATTAATCTCTTTTTTAATTTGTTTAACATAAGAAACCAACCTCTCGACAGGTACCATATGATCTGTCCATTCGACACTCGCTTCGTTACCAACAGAGACGGAAAAAACAATGTCGTCATACTTTTTAGTAAGTCCAATCATTTTATGAATTTCATTACAGTTTTTTTGTCTATTAGCACTGATCACTTCTTCACTAAAATCAGCTCCCCAGGGGCAATGCGGGTTGCTCATTTCGGCTGCCATATCAACACCCAGCATAACTTTGAAATGTAATTTTTCAGTGCGAATTACATCTAAAACCAGTTCTGCGTGTGGGCCACAATCGTAAATACGCAGGTAGCTCCAGTTTTCTTTCAAAATAAGTAAATCTTCTTTAACTTCACTATAACTTGGGTAAAGCCCTTCTCTGGGATTTTGCCCTTCACGATAACCCGAATAGCAAATAGCATTTGCATGATCCAAGTTCATCGAACTAATTGTTGCTACTTTGTCACTGTGTTGCTTAAACATATTTCAAATTCCCATTTTTATTCCAAAGACCCCAGTGCGCGCCAACCCCACCTTCATCCTCAACTTTCCAAACCTCATCAAATGATGAAAAATAAAAGACATCAATATCATCATTTTCTGCCCATTGATAAGTACCTAGAAAGTACTTTATGGCGTTTTCATAAGATGGCACTGCGCCCCACTCTTCAGGACCTTCGTTTGGCCAACCGGTTTCAGTAATAATCACTCTTTTACCATTACCGGCTTTAATTGCGCGTTGGTACATGTCTTTCATATAAAGGATTGAATACTCTAGTGCACAGCCTTCCCAAAATGGATAACAGTTAGCCAAGATTAAATCGCAGGCATCCGTAACCTTAGGGTGTGCTTCAAATTCGTAATAAGCATCGACATAACCCACTTCAATATCAGGTAATGCTGCTTTAACTCGCTTAATGTATGTAATAAGTTGTTCTTCTGTTAAATCTTCACGAAGTAGCACTTCATTACCGACCGCGACAACATCCGCATAACCTTGTTTAGCTACTTCTATAAGGTTATTAATTTCTTTTTCATTATTTTCTAAATCATCATCCAACCATGCTCCTACTAAGGTTTTCAAACCTTGCTGTTTGGCAATTTTTGGAATGTTTTCATTACCATCAGTACAAGAGAAAGAGCGGATCCATTTAATGTTTTGCGAAATAACAGCCATACGCTCTGTTATTTGCGCTTCGGTAATAATAGTTCCTGGACCTTGACCCTCGATATAAGGGCTAAAGGAAATACCATGTATTTTATTATCAAGCACCTGAGTAACGGCACTTTGCAATTCTTTACGAGAAGAATGACCAACATTCATTCCTGCCAAAGACATATGTTTATTGTATTTACTCGACATGTTCATCTCCGATAAAAATCGTTATGTATAAGTATTTTTGAAGGTGTAAACGACTTACACCTTCTTTAATAGTTCAAGCTATCATTTGCGCTAATGCTAATTAATGGAATAAATTTTCAGTTGATAGCGTTAATGTTAATTGTTGTATTTGACCACTACGAAGGAAGAGTTCCGAACTTTCTTTAGCAGATAAACCTAGCTGTGAATATGTCCGCTGTTTTCCGTCGTTATACGTCACCATTAATGACGGTTCAACTTCCTCATTAAGCTGATAAACAATAGGAACCTGACACCAAGTAAAAGCAAGCCCCCTTGCCGGTATTTCCACTTCTTGCCATTGCTCGTTAACATCGAGATAACGGAATAACTTTGATTCTTGAATAAACTCACACGACTGTAATAGGTTAGGCACAAATGATACTTTACCTTCTTTGATCCTGAGACCTAATTCGCCAAAACGCGTGAGTATTTCTTCTTTTACTTGTCCGGTCATACCCGGTTGTTGTGCACCAGAATGTTTAGGCGTATGTGAGTATGGATCCATCGGAAATGCCCCGTATTCTGCAGGCGTTTTATTAAAGCCAATACCGTCTCGAACTCGATAATACAAGCTCGCAATTTGACCACTTATCTCGTCACTTTCACCTTGCTCAAGACAAGTAAAGAAGTTTTCTTCAACCGCTAACATTAACTTTGAAACCATGTGCCAATAGATACTGCCTAACCCCTCGAAACCAAACATGCCACCAGAACGTCCGGTAAAGGCTTGATGATTGAAGGTAAGTTCATAAAGATCAAATATCGCATCCTTATCAACAGTCAATGCACTTGGATATATGTCACTAAGTTCAGTGAGTTGATTTTGTAAAACGTTACTGTTGGTAATATCTGGGTTAAAACGATATTCTCCATCTAAGTCTCGCAAGATAATACGCTCGTCTCGTTGCTCAAGCATTAGCAGTAAAGACGCGTTGCTTTCAACATGTTCAGCAGATACACAGTTTTTTTCTAGAAAGCTCGGTAACTTTCGGTCAGGATAAAGCATGAAACTTTTTTGATCTGCGCGATAAACATCACTCGCAAATAAAGCTTCTAATACCGAGACAACTTCTTTAGGCTTTAGTGCACCCGAACTTAATGCAGCAACCTGGCCTTCAAGCATTGGGTACAAGTTTTTTACTGTAGAAGTGTCATTTTCTAAGCTCAATAAATTATAAGCGTTATATAATCCGTCAGCGCGTTCATTTGTTTCAATGGTGTGTTCAATAGCCTTTAAAGCATCACTTAACATGGAAGAAATTTGACTAATTTTTTGTGACGCTTGACCACTAAAACCTTCTTGCTTATATATAGCTTCACGATAAGTACTTGCAGCCAAACCGAGTTCAGCAATGCTTTGAAAGCGTACTTCAGGGCTAACAGGTTCAGACGTTAATTTCGACGCTAAATTATTCAATGCAATTGCGGTTTCAACTAACCATTGATTTACTTCAACAGAAAGCTCAATATCTTGACGTTCATTTACGAGTAGGTCTTGGAAGAAACAGATGTAACGACGCAGATAACATAAAGTGACCATCGACAAACCTTGCCCAACTAAGGCATTGTTTGCATCATTCCATTCTGGCCTTTGGGTATTTAACCAAATTCCGCCATCTACCACTAAGTTACCGAGTTTTGATAACAACGGCACTAATAATTTTTCTAATAAATTAACTTGATAAACTTCACCGTTAGCGTCAAGTACCAGTTTGCCATCAGCACCCATTTTTTCGACACGTTTCTCAATGTTAAGTGATAACACTTCATCATATGTCACGGTGCTTTTAGCATCTTCAACTAAAGCGTCAAATGATTTGATACGATATGGCACATTAGCATAACTGAAAATAGTTTTACGTAACATTTCACTCAGCTTGTCTGGGTGAAATTGGTTTGACAGCTCAAGCATTTTTTGTAAATAGATGATCTGATGATCACCCCAGTAGCCAATGTAGCTCCATGGATCATCTGGTTCTTCCACTTCCCAATCAATACCTTCTTTGGTAATTCGGTATGGGTTGTATCCGTCCATCGTAGAAGCATTGACAAATTTTGCGACTACACTTTCGATAAATTGTGGATAACTATAAGTAAGTGCTTCCCAGTTCTGGAAGATATCTCGCCAGTTTCCTTGGTAGGTTAACAAGCGATTATTATTTTCATCTACCAATTTAATAGCAAACTGGTTCCATGGACGACTTGGATCACCATGACGACGACCAAATGAAATAGGCAAATATTCTGAACTTAATCTTTCAAGTTGACTATCGCCTGTCGCTTTAATTGCTTCCAGTAAATCAGTAAAGTTTAACTTTTCGGGTAAATTATCTAAAAGTGCTTGGTTACGTTGATAAACGTCATGATTGAATAAGTCTATCGTGGTAGAGAAATCATTTGACGAGATCATATACTGATCATCAAAAATGCCGCCTCTCAAGGCATTAAATAGAACATTCGCATAATGATGTTCAGAAACACTTTCTTCACCCGTTAATTGAAAACCATCAACAGAAGCCATGATACGGGCTAACTGGTCAGAACCTTGTGCAATAGAACGCTGTATATCTTTATCAAGTTTATCGCTTTCTTTTAGCTGACGACGTAACGCTACAGATTGACTTTGGCTCTGTTCTATATTGGCAATTATTTGCCATTGCTTATGGGTCTGTGGCGCGAGCTCTATCGTAGTATTGACTAAGAATGCACCACGAATACCCCGTTTTGCTGACTCTTGTTTGACTTGCTCACCGCGTTGAAAAGCAGCTAATTGCTCTGATGAAAGTAATATATTGGTTTTATCAAAACCAAGACAATAAACCGTATTGGCTTTTAAGGATTCACACGGCTCTGCTCTATCGGTAATACCCGAAAATAGAGTAAAAAAGGCAAGACCTGAACTTTCGTCTAATTCAGTCCATTTATAAGCATCAACTAAATTACTCGAATTAGCTTGAGTGAATCGAGGCGTGCCCGCAGGTAAAATGTTTTGAAAACCATCAATGAGTTCTACACTTAGTGCTTTATCAGACATGTTATCAGATAAGTTTTCTAACTCACATTTTCGAACAAAACCATAGGTATCACTCGTTGCCCAGGTATAGCGAAAGGCTAATTGCAAATCATTATGAATTTCTTCAAAACACAGTTTATTACCTAGCACGTTCTTGTATAAGTTTCTGGTGATATTAAAACGAAGCTCATGTTCACGGTTGAAGGGTTCCCAATCAACCTTGTCACTGCCTGTATCGACTCGTAAAAGGGTTTTACAACCGGTATTAAGTTCACTCTCGTGAATTTTATCTACTGTGACATAAGGAAACAATGCTGTTTCAGGTGATACACGTCCAGCGGTCAAACCGCCGGTAGACGAAACAAATAACCAATGGTCACTATTAGAAATAACGCTGACAAAAAAAGGCGCCATTTTGTTAACATTATTTATGGCATAAAATCGTTCATCACCCAAAGTGACAAATTCGCCAGTTACTTGATTGTTCTTTGTATTACATATTTTCATTTTAAATTCCTACCTAAACTAAAGGTACTTTTACTGTTCTAAATAATTTAATAAATTTACTGAAATGACCGATTACCTTCATCGGTATTAAAAATTTACTGTGTTAATGGTTTAAATATTCTTACGTAGTCAACTTCCATTGATACGGGAAATATACGGTTGTCGATTGGGCCACCTGATTTTCCCCACATACCGCCAATAGCGAGATTTAAAATGACGTGATAAGGATGATCATAAGGCCAAGCACGCCAGCCAGTAGATTCGTTGGTATAAAAGAAATAAGGGGTATTATCAAAAAATACCGTGATACTTTCTGGCGTCCACTCAACAGAATAAACGTGAAAAGCATCTTCAACATTTTGACCTTCAATGCTGCCTTTACGTTGTTCCCAGTTCTGCCAATAATAAGCTTTGTTATGCACCGTGCCATGAATGGTTTGCATGTCGTAGCCGACGTGCTCCATGATGTCTATTTCACCTGAATTTGGCCAAGCGTCACACGTTGCACTGCCTTGCCAATCTTCATTTTCTTCACATGTAGTAGAATATTTAAAAGGGGTACTGGGTAACATCCAAATAGCTGACCAAGTTCCTTGTCCCGCTGGGAGCTTAGCTCGAACGTCAACACGTCCGTAAAGAAAGTCACCTTTGCCTTGCGAATGAATGCGCCCAGAAGTATATTGGGCATCATTGAGTGTTTCTTTATGCGCCGTAATCACGAGATTGCCGTCTTTTACATGAACGTTTTTAAGGCTGTCTGTGTAGGTTTGATCTTCACTATTAACTTTGCGTGCAGGCCAAATATCATAACTCCACTTATTGGGGTCTGGTTTACCTTCATAATCAAACTCATCATTCCATACCAATTCCCATTGATCTGACATAATATTCTTTTTACGCACGATTATTGCGTTTAGGATTGGCAGGCCTGCGATGGCTTCAAGATTTATATCTAACTGTCCATCCTTCACCTCAACATCATAAACAGCTCGCGCTAAGGCAGAGGCATGTTTTCCATCACGGGCAAGTCGTACATTCAAATGATCAATGACTTTCTGTTGCTCGGCAAAAACAGTAAAGATTCTTGCGTTCATGCCATTATCTTCAGGCTCAGCAAATTTAAAAGTAATATCGTACAAACCATTTTCTATCGGTTGCTTAATCGTTAAGTCGCCGCTTCGAAAAGACTGGTAGATAAAACTATCTTGTGAACCTTTTATCGTTTCAATTTTGCCAATTTCACCTGCAATTAAAGGTGATACCGCTGTATCGGCTTGATAAGATACACCATCAACACCTTCATACTCAGTTCCGCCAACATTAACAGCCCACACTACATCGGTATTTTCAGTAGAAGATGAATTGGGAACATGAGACTGACTATTGTCTTCGTCATTTATAAACTGTTGGCCGATAAGTAGTGCCGGTATCAATATTAATACTGAGATCAATAATGAGGTGTTTTTACTATATTTATTTTTCATACTATTGGAGCTCCAAACTAATATCAGCAACTGATTTATGTGCAATGACTTATTAGCAATATTGAAAGCAACAATAAGGGAACTGGAATGTATCGCAATCAAAACGAGGTAAGAGGGACCAACCTTGCGGTAAAAACGACACTTATACTCAAGCTACGCCAGTAAATATCGATTAAGGAAGAAACTTATACATATGGCTTTATAAGTGTTCAAAAGGCTGATTTCTTGTTTTCTATAAAAGCGATAAATGACTTAAAATACGCTTCACCTCCTATCAAGCCCGCCTGAACTATTATCTGTTGCGTTTATATTCATCACATGTCATTTGTTTTCTCTAGATAACCATCTTCACCGTAACCACTGCCAAAATATATATTTTGTACATAAATTAATTTTACACAAATAAGAGTTTCATATGACCACATCCAACACATCTATTATTCGAAAATCGCAACAAATAACCCGCAACATTCGGACGAAATTTAAATATTTGATTCGTCATTCAATGTTGTTACTTGCTTTTTGTCTCATTTCATCTGTACAGGCAAAGACAGTATATAAACAAACTGCAGCCAGCCTTCTTCAAGGAAAAACTATGGCAGTTGCGTATTCTGGTTTTCGCGCAGGTCAACATCCAGATCGCGGAAATGGCGCTATCAACCCTACTGATGCCGAAATCTTAGAAGATTTAAAGATTCTACTCCGCCATAATTTAGATTTGATCCGCCTGTATGACTCAGGAGAAAATTCAGCCACGACGTTAAAAATAATTAAAAAGCATAAATTACCTATCAAAGTATTGTTAGGCATTTGGCTAGACGCTGAAATCAGTAATCACGAAGGTTGCGCTTGGTTAGAGCTTCCTATTCCTGCACAAGAACTCTTTGATAATAGAATTAAAAATATGCTAGAAATTCAGCGCGGCATAAAGTTATCTGAAAA